>UMIY01035303.1_pt1 | contig 19407 bp, 12 predicted proteins | sample 1965921 | NCBI WGS metagenome assembly UMIY01 (sample SAMEA4836134, study PRJEB28245) | human gut metagenome | biome: gut microbiome; material: fecal sample | place: Denmark | collected 2008
GCGTTTAAAGGCTGGTTCGTTTTATTCCCTTACAGTATGCCGCACAATTCGGAATACTTATTCTTCAAATAATTTATATAGTAATGCGGGTCGAACGGCGCGCCGCAGGCGCCTTCGAAAATTTCTGCGGGGTCTTTGGAAGAGCCGTATTTGTGTATCTTATTTTTGAGCCACGCCGCAATCTTGCCTACGTTTTCCTCGCCCATAGCGGAATACACGTCGAAATCTTTGCCCATAGCGTCGAGTATCTGCGCAGCATACGCAGAACCAAGAGCGTATGTGGGGAAATATCCTATGTTGCCGCCGTACCAGTGCATATCCTGCACCACCCCCTTTCCCGCGTCGGGCACGTCAAGCCCCAGATATTCCTTATACTTAGCGTTCCAGACCTCCTCCGCATTTTCTTCGTCCACCGTTCCTTCAAACATAGCTTTTTCCATTTCGTAACGGATAAGCACGTGCAGGGGATATGTAAGCTCGTCTGCCTCGGTGCGGATAAAGCCCGCTTCGGCGTGGTTTATGTAATGCACGAAGTCGTCGCACGTGACCCCTTCCAGCTCCTCTTTGAAGATATCTTTGAGTACGGGGAAGTGCCTCTGCCAGAACTGCCTGCTTCTGCCCACGTTATTTTCGAAGAAGCGCGACTGGCTTTCGTGCAAGGCCATAGACGCTCCGCCGCCCGACATCGTATTCTGCAAGTCGTCTGAAACCTGCAATTCGTAAAGGGCGTGTCCCATCTCGTGTATGGCGCTGAAAATGGCGCTTGCAAGGTCGTTTTCGTAGTAATGGTTAGTGATGCGCACGTCGCAGTTGCCGTTGTTGTTGGTGTAAGGGTGCTCGCTTTCGCCCATCTTTGTTTTATTTTTGTCGAACAGCATCACTTCGCCCAGATATTCGCAGAATTTTTTCTGCTTTTCTATGGAGAATTTGCGCGTTCTGAAAGCGGGGTGTACGGGCTTCTGCGAATCGAGCACGCGCCTTATGAAGGGCACAAGCTCGCGCTTTATCAGCCCGAAAAATTCGTCGTATTTTTTGGCGGTCATACCCTTTTCGTATTCGTCTAAAAGCACGTCGTAGCCCTTCAATTCGTCGGTCTGCTCCCACTCGGCATATTTGCGGTTATAGGAGATTATGCTCTTCAAATACGGCTTTACGGGCGCGAAGCTGCCCGAAGTTTTGGCCTCGACAAATTTTACGGGATAACATTCAAGCAATACGTTCTGATAAGCAAGGTACTCCTCCTTGGGAATTTTTGCCAGCTTGTCGGTATCCCTCTTTACACCCTCTATCTCGTGCCGCAAAACGGGGTCGAGGTCGGCGCGGTTTTCATACAGAGTATTTATGCTGTTCATATATTTTTTGCCCGTGCGCAGCTCGTACTCCATTGCCGAAAGCTCTACGAGCTGTCCGTTGCGGTAGGGCTTTGCCGCGGGAGGCATACTCTCTTCCTCCCAGCCGTTAAGAAATAAGGCAAGGCCAAGGGCACGGAGCCTGCGGTTGACCTCTTCGTATGTCTTTTTTGCACGCTTTGCCGTATTGTTCATTGCAGCAATTCTCCTTTTAAAAATTTCAGTTTAAATTATATCACCGCAACGGGCCGCGCGCAAGTAAAATTTTTAAAGCCTGCGTAAAGTCCGCATCGGCTTGAACTTCGGGTGAATTTTTGGTATAATACAAAAAAAGATAAGGTGATTTATGAAAGAGCTTGATTTTTTAAACAGAAAATGGGTATGGACGAGGGAGACCCGCGGCTTTGCCGCGGAGGACGGTAAAATATCCGTCGTCACGGCGCCGCACACCGACCTGTGGCAGCGCACCTACTACCACTTCCGCAACGACAGCGCGCCCGTGTTGCAGACGGCGACCGACGAAAAATATTTTTCGTTCACGGTAAGGGCGCGGTTTGAAGGCAGGCAACGCTTTGACCAGTGCGGCGTGGTTGCCTACTTCGACAGCGAAAACTGGATAAAGGCTTCGTGCGAGTACGAAGACGGCATCTTTCAGCACCTTGGCAGCGTTGTGACGGTGAACGGATATTCCGACTGGGCGACCACCGCCATTGACGGCAGGGTGAAAGAGGTCTGGTACAGGCTTAGCCGCAGGGAGGACGACTTTTGTGTAGAGTGTTCTTTCGACGGCGTAAAGTTCACGCAGATGCGCATCTGCCATATGCCGAAGGCCACGGGCAAAGTTCCGTTCGGCATATATGCGTGCAGTCCCGAAGATTCCTCCTTTAAAGCGACTTTCGATAAATTTGAAATCGGCGAATGTAAATGGACGGCGCACGTCGGCCAGCCGCCCGACGAAGAAGTATAAATTTTTGCGCGATTTTACATAAATTATTCCACGCATAGTACTGCACAATCTATTTGTTAATTGATTTCTGATAAGTAAACAGCTGGGGCAGAAGAAAACTTCTGCCCCAGCTGTTTACACTATTTTTATCCCCATACCCTGTAAAAAACAGGCTTGATGAACTATACAATCTTACCCGACGATTTTTAAGTCGAACGCCGCCTTTGTTTTCAGCAGGTAAATATGCGATTACTTTATTTACCCCCTTTTATTCAGTTCACGGATTGTGCTTATAATTCTGCGGATTGGTTTGCAGGCCGTTCAAATCGGGCGTGCCGCTGATATATCCGCCTTGCGGCCCTGACGACTGAGCAGGATTTTGCAAAGCCGAAGGCGCGGGAGACGGGTTACCATAAGGCACTGCGGAAGGGTTGCCGTAGGGCGCCGTTACAGGGGCGGGCACATAGCCGTACACGGGGTCGGCGGTAAGAGGTTTGCCTGTTACCCCGTCAATCGGAATTACGGGAACGCCCGCAGGAATTCCGAATTCTGTTGCAACGGGCAGCCCCGAGGCGGGGTCCACCGCTATCGGGCCTACGTAAGGCGCAGGGTTCTGCCCCAACGGAGCGGCGTTCACATAGCCGCCGCCCGTCTGAATGTGCTGGACTTCGGAATGGGTACGCATCCTTTCGGCAGAGAGCGAATAATCGGGCGGCATAGTCACGCCGTAATCTTCGGCACGCACAATCTTACTGAATCCGCCGTCGTCGGGCAGGTCGAAATCGTCCTCCACCTCGCGCCGCTTAGCGCGCCTGTGGGTTACGATTATGTAAACAGCCAGCGCAACGCACAATAAAAGCAAAAACGCAAGTATGACGATAATTGCCACTTTCCAGCCCATACTCCACACGGGAGCAAGCATTAAATTTGCCATAATTCAACCTCCGTAACAGCCGCCACTACGTATTTTTTGCAGTGCGTTTGCCGTTTTAAGGAACCTTGCAGGCAATGGGCGGGCGGCGGACACGCCGCCCGCCCATTGCCGTACATATTTGTTTGTAAGTTTTTATCAGTTGCCGCTGTCTTGCAACGACCACACAACCGCGCCTGCTGCGGGGTACTGCGTGTTAGTAACTTCCATAAGCACTATGTCGGCACCGCTGCCTACATTGCTCAAACTGTTTGAAGCCGCAACATAGATGTAGCCGTCTGTGGTTACGTAAGAAACGCCGTTTGCAACCATATTTTCATCCCAATCGCCTGCCGCTATGCGCCATACGTAGTACTTATCGGCGTGGCGCACGTCTTCGGGCGCACCTTCCGCGGTGGAAGTATTTTCAGCTTTAAACGTAAGCGTTGTGCCGCTCGGATTGCCATAGCGGTGAACGATATTGAACAGATTTACGGTTGCCTGAATAGATGTATTTTCGGGGTCGGTAGCATCCTGCACCTTGGAATCGTTTTCCGCTTCGCCGCCGCTTTCCGTTCCGTCACCACTTTCAGAATTGCCGTAAGTTACGCCCGCGGTTTCGTAAGGGGTTGTTGTAAGTGTAGTGCTGTAAGCATTTACCGTAATATTCAGACTGCTTATATCGCTGAAAGTGGTGTCGTCGTTGTTCGGCAGGGTGACAACCAGATACAGCGATTCGCTGGTGAGCGTACCTTTGAAAGCGAAAATTGTAGCACTATCACCACTACCGCTTGAATCGGAGCCTGTAAGCGGGCGGAAAGCAGTTGCCGCAACGGAAGTTATGCCGCCGCTGTCGATTTCGTAATAGCCTACCGCCACCGCACTGCCGTTTGCGTGATAGAACAGCCTGAGGCGCGTACCGACGGGCAAAGCGCTGACAAATTCAAATTTAACAGCCTCCGCGTGGCCTTCTGCCGCGTCAACGCCGCTGCCATAATTTACCGTGTAGCGCCCGGTGAAAATGCCGTCTTTGCGCAAATCGATTGAAGTCTGCGTGGCATCCATAGTGTCGCTTACGGCAAGCGTGAGGTTATCGGCATAGATATAGATATGAATTGTGCCCGTAATTTCTTCGGGGTTGTTCACCGTGTAAACGCCGTTCACATTTGTAAACGCAAGAGGAACAAGTGCGCCGTCTGTGCCCACAGTATACACCTCAACGCGCGGCGTGCCTGCGTATGTGCCCGTAATTTCAAAACTGAAACCGTGCTGAATGTCTATCGGGATAATGGAATTGTCCGTGCCGTCTTTCAGATTCTCTTCGAGAAGCGAGGAAGAAAGTCCGCTTTCTATCCCTATTCCGCTCGGCGCGTGAAGGGCTACGGTATAGTTCCAGCGCGCATAGAAGTTCATTGAACCGCGTATCACACTAGTGCCGTCACCATTTTTAAACATTTCGGTAAAGCTGTCGCCGTAAGAGGCAAGAGTGTTTGCCGATGTTGTTGTGTAGAAGCCCTTGAAGGTAAAGCCTGCGCGGTTTTGTGTTCTGCTGAACAATGAACCGAGTTCACCCGTGATAGAATTGTAAAGGTCGCTGTTTATGGCTGTGCCGTTCTTTACCTGATAGATAAAGTAGCGCGAATTTATACCGCCGTTATCGCTGCCGTCGTCTGCCCATTCGCCGAGGTCGAACATTATGGAATAAACCTTTTGGAACGAGGCGTTTATGGTGACTTGCGAAAGTTCGCTTATTTTGAACAATGCGGCAGGCAAAGTAATTGTATATACGCCCGTCGAGGCATTGTATGAATAAGTAAGCGCAAGCGCACCTTCGGGCACGGAAGCAGTTCTGCTCACTTCCTCATAAGAGATTGTATGATTATTGTTATTATAAATAACATACTCTATTTGGTCAGCATTTGTATTACCACCAACAAAGTAAGCCTTACCTGCATTATTATCGGTGCGCTCTTCCGGCATTTCAACGTGCCAGCTATGACCATCAATATTGCCGCCATCAAAATCAAACTGCAACAACGAAGGGTTCAGGCCGTAGCCGGGGTTGGGGTCGAGCGTGAACGAGAAAGGATAGCCCGCAACGGCGTCGTTATCGCTTACAGGTGCGTAGCTTGTGCCCGACATATTGCCCGCAACAACCTGTATTGCGTTGCTTATTTGGATAGTGAGCGTTGCTGATATATTCTCTATTGCACTGCCGTCCGATATGGGTGAACAGCTTACCACTATCGTTTCGCCGCTGTTGCCCGAAACAAGAACGGTGCCGTTTGGCTGAACGGTTGAAGCTCCGCTTGTGCTACTATCGTCTTTTTCAAATTTAACGTCTACGATAAAGCGATTGTAAGGGAAACGATATTTTACCTCAGCTTCAAGGCGAACGGTTTCGGTGTCGGCGTAGATATAATAACCTGTTGACTGGTCTAATGCGCGCTCGGGCGTATCGTCTGCGGGTGCAATCGAAAGGCCGACTATTGCATTGGGCACAACCTCGATTATTACATAATAGTCAGTTTCACCGCAATCATAAACGAGCACGAGAGCGGCGCCCTCTGTGTTGCCGAGCACAGGAGAAATATTCAGTCCCAAACCGTCGTCGGTAGTGGAAACGTTAAAGTAACTCATTACGCCCGTTATCGAGGAAGCAACACCAGCTGTTTTTATTGCTTCAACTTTATCAGCAAACCCCTCTTCGTCAACGAAGTTATTGTCGGCATTCTCACCGTCCCTATATCCACACAAATAGTCGCTATTTGTAACCAAATAAATTTCGGGCATATAGACATTAGAGTTAGAAACGATAACGTTCTGCACGTAAGACATATCGCCCGCATAAATCTGGAAATACGTTGTGCCGGAATTTGCAGAATGAGCACCGTCACCTTCGTACTGCATATTTATTGAATAAATTCTGCAACCGTTGCCGCGGAAACCAACATAATAAGTGCCAGCAGAGTCTATTTTTATTGAAAAAGATTTTCTGGCAGCAGAGGCTAAATCAGTATACTCTGTATGTGTTATAGTGTCACCATCAACTTTATACAATATCGGGTGAATTGCATTATCGCTATTATTGGTAACAGCATCTATAACAAGAGTACCGGTAGAAGTTGCCTCAAAACTGATAGCTCCTGTTAATTCAGATGTTGTATCGGCATTATCAGGTGTCTGATTTTCAAAATACAAATGAGTTATATCAGCATTATCGTGCTCTGTGCCGATTTCGTCATTACTATTACGTCCTATAACAGTAAAAATGCTTCCGCCAACATTTTGAACTGTACCTGTACCGAAGTTATTTGCCTTTAACTTAGAGAAATCAACTTGCGTGGAGTTGCCGAATGTGTCTGACCAGTAGTTATGGGAATTTTGCGAACTTACATAGGCGTTTGTGGTTGTGCCGTCACCCGAAGAAATGGTAAAATCGGGCGTGGTTATAGTAACCCCTTCGGAAGTCGAGGCGTTTCCCACTATTATAGGGTATGAACAGAGCAGTTCGCCGTCAACTAAAATCTGCGCATAATATGTGCCCTGCTCCTTCGGCGTAAACGTTAAGCCGTTTAAAGTAACTTCATCGTTGCCGACTATGACAACACGATACTGCCTTCCTGCAATATCGTCCTCGTTTGACGATATGCCTAAGCCTTCGTAGATACCAACACTATTACCTACCGACATTGTATAGCTGTTTTGCGCACTTCTAGTATGGAACGCACCACTACCACGCAAAGCTATGGCATAGCTGTTAGGAATAGTGGTTATATCAACAATATTGCCACTCCAATCCTTTCTAGCTGATTGGGAAACTTCATTACCGTTAGCACTACTTACATATGCATATGCATTATCAACAGAACTTACACCAATATTTGCCGCAACAAAGTAATTTCCTATGTTATTGCTGTGGGCATAATCCCCGCTATCGTCACCATAGATAATTGGTATATCATCGTTCAAATAATTATCAATAACAGCGATGCCTGCAATACGAGTGCTGCTATTGGGGGCTACTGCTGTAACAACTGCGTTTGAAACGCTGTACTGGCTGTAAGTATTACCCTTCATTCTGCCGCAAATACCTGCGGCGTAGGCGTAGTTTGACGACGAATAAGTTATAGCTTCTACAAGGCTGTCAATAACAATTGCATTACTAAACGAAATTGTTCCATTTCCCTCCATTTGCCCTATTGCTCCGCCGGCATAAGCCCTGTAAGACGCTGATGAAGCCGTAATCGCGTTGTTGCGACTTATAAGATTGCTCATATTTAAACTGCTTTCCCACCAAGCACCGCCAATTACGCCGCCGGCATATGTGAGCATCATCTGGTCGCCAATAGATTCAATGTCGCAATTTTCAACCGTTATATTTGTAACGTAATGGGTATAATTGCTGCTAATTGCAACGCCGAAAACGCCTATGGCTCCGCCTACGAACAAGTCGTATGCAGAACTTGTTACACCAGAACTGAATGTTTCGCTGCTTACATAGGCTCTGCCTGCTATATGCGTATTTTTAACAGACGAATTGGTTACGCCATAACTAGCATCGTTATATTCGTTATATCTTGTAGCGCCGATAAGACCGCCAACGCTTGAAGTGTTAGGGTCGTTTGTGGAATTGAAGTATATAATAGTCCTATCCTTAACAGTGCCATCTACCAAAAGTCCGGTTGCATAACCGCCGTGCATCATACCGAACATACCGCCTACATAGCCTTCGGTTTTATAATCGCCGTTACCAGAAACAGCGTTCTGTATACCGTAAACGGCGTAGTCGCTGTTATCGAGGCTTCTGTCGAACGTTACAGAAATATTGCTGAGGCCTATATTACCACCATATACGCCATAATTGCATACATAGCCTATTACGCCGCCCGCATATACATTGTTGCCCTGTCCTGCATATTCAGAATCGAAGGAATAGCCGAAAGCGTTTATTGAGCAAGTATTCAGGTTTACGGTGAGGTTTTGTATTGCCGCGCCGCCATTACCGTTGCCGTTTGCCTTACCCGCGATTGCGCCTGCGGCTATGTCGCCAACCGCGGTAGAGCCAGCAAGCCTGCGCGCCGTGGCGGTTGCGTTGTTTGCGTTGAAAGTTAAGTTATTTATTGAATAGGCATCGGGAAGCACCGAAGTATACAATCCCGCGCATACATCGTAAAGCGTGCCTGCGTTTGCCGTTTCTGCGGTCTGCTCGGCAGTAACTTCCAGAGAAGCGCTTTCGGAAGTGAGGTTGAAAGTGTATTCTGTGGTGCTGTTTTTGGGCAATTCAAAGGCGTTATAGCCGAAAATGCCGCCCGCATAGGCGGGGCCGAAGCCGTTCTGAACGGAATTTACCACAACGTTGCCGCTGAAAATAACGGCATCGCCTTCTGCACCCGTAGAGGCCTCGCCGCCGGGGTTATAACTTACGTCGATAAAGTTCTCGCCGCTGGAAACATACCCCACTACTCCGCCCGCAAAGGTCATTGCGCGCGAGTTTGCGTTTGACGTGCCGGAACGTATGGTAAATTCTTCGCTGCCGCTTACCGCACCGAAGTCGATTTCTGAAATATAAAGGGTAAAGTTACTTGCGTATACATTTGTGCCGTAGACCCTGCCTATAAGGCCGCCAGCGATTGCCGCGTCGGCAGAAGTCATAGTGCCGTTGTCTGAATTTACCACGAACACGGAATCGGGGTCTATGGGGCGATTTGAGGTTGATGCGGTGAGCGCGGAAACGGTTGCGCCCGAGGCATTTATATTTATGCCGCGTATGTGCAGGCTTGAAGAGAGGCCGTTCGTCTCTTCATAGGCGTTGGAAGAGGCGAAAATTATGCCCGCAAGGCCGCCCGCGACGGCGTTGCCGTTTGAAGTTGAGTCGGCAAGGATATTTGCGCCGCGAAGGGTTGCCGTGAAGTTGTTTACGTAAGCGTTCTGGATTACGCCTGCAAGGGCGCCCACCACCGTGCGCGCAGGAAGGTTAGCCGAACCCGACGACGAAGTTACGCTTATTTCTGAATAATTACCCGTATAGGAAACATCTGACCAGTAATCTATGTCTGCGCCCGAAAAGCCGAACACGCCGCCAGCGTAAACGCTGATTGGAGTGTTTTCGGTTGTGGTCTGCGCCGAGATTGAAACGGAGGACGAAATTCCGTCGAGAACGACGTTTTTGCCTATGCTGCCGGCCACGCCGCCTATGTAGACGCGGTAGTCGGTATTTGTGGCGGACGACGTGAGTTCGCCACTGGTGAGCGAGATTGTGCCGCGCACGTCGGCGCCGAGTATTGCGCAGGCGTGAGTGCCGTCGCCATAGATATAGTTGAACAGCCCAGCGCTGAGTATGTTGTGGGTTGCGCTGCCTGCCGTCGAGGAAGTGAAATTTTCGGCGGTGACCTTGGGGATATCCATATTGAGGGTTACGGAATAGCCGTCGAAGTCGAGCACGCCCTGGAAGGCTTCGCCGCGGCGCGAACCGAGGCCGAAATAGCCTGTGGTTATGGTGGTTTCGCCCGTCTGTGCTTCGTTGAGCATTACGTCGCCCGTCAGCCTGAAATAAGCCGTGGAAAGGGCGGTTTGGGCATTGTTAAGGGCAGTTTGAACGTTGCCTATGATGGTTTCCTGGTCGGTATTTAATGTAGTGTTGCCGCTTTCGTCGGTGGTATACCAATTCTCGTCGTCAAAACCGAATTCGGCAAGGTAGCTTACGATTGTAGACAAAGTTTCAGCCGTAACATCGCCGCTAACTGCCGCGAGAATTTTTGAAAGCGCGAGGAAATCTGTGGAATCGGAAAGTTCGTAAGCCGTGAAAAGGCTGGTGCCCTCTTCCGTGGCAAGCGTGCCGTTTACTTCTATGCTGATGTCGCTGGTTACATTGGTAACGCGGGCAAAGTTATCGGTTATTTCGTCAGAATTATTGTCATCCGAAGAAATGCCGTTTACTTTAAGTTCAGAGCTTACGGCGGTGTTGTTTATTACGGTAATTTCAACGTCTGTGCCGCTCGGAATAGTGTATTTTCCGTCTTCGTCACGGGTGACGCCGTCGCCCGAAATATACACATCTACGCCGCCCGAAATATCGCCGCTGACGGTTGCAGTTACATAGTCGGCAGAATGAGTTGCAGGGGAAAAGAACGCCGCAAAATACAGCGCCGCAGTGACCGCTATTACAAATATAAGCGCAAGGGCAATTATGCCCGTTATCCGCTTTTTATTGCGCGTTTGCATACGTTTTCCTCCTGATATAAAGTAATTTCAGCATTTTATGGTAAGTTTTAAATGAATTAAGTTTCCGCCACTATTCTGTCGTTGTCCGCGCCTGCAATTTCTGTGTAGGAATAAACGTTATACGCATTATCTCCGTCAGGCACGGCGAACCACGCCGCGATTTTGCAGGTGTAACTTTCGGGTACGTAGAAATAAAGGTTGAGGTTGCTTGCCTGCGGCAGGAACAGCGTTACCGTAGTGGTTGCCGTGGTTGTGCCTTCGGTAGTTGTGGTGGTTGATACCGCATACCAGCCGCCCGACGACGGCCAGGTTCCCGTAAAGCTGCCGCCGTCTGTGGACGGAGGAGTGAGAACGCTTGTAAGAGCCGTAAAGTTGCCCTCTGTATCGGTTATCAGCCTGTCGGAATCGAAGATTACCGCCGTTTGTGAAGTCCAGGTCAAAGTTACCATTGCGGGCAGGGAACTATCTACGTCAACGCTGCTTTCTGTCGTATAACCGTATTCGCGCGCCGTCTGAATGTTAAGCGTAAGCTGGTCATAGCCGAAGTAAGTATCGTTCGAGTTCGTGCCCGAGTTTGCAACGGCAATCAGGCTGGTGGAAGCATCTACCTCGAAGAAGGCATATTCCTGGTAAGGACTTGTGATTTCAATGATTATGTAAAAAGTTTCTGTATCGGTCAAATCGCCGGCATACGCATTGCGGGTGATTTTTATCATATTCGTATCGGAGGCCTGCACCCCTACCTCTTCGCCCGCGGCGTCGGTTGTGGTTTGCCCGCCGAGCGAAAGATTTTCGGATATTACGGAGCCGCTTTCATCTACGGGTTCAAACGTATAGTATGTGCTGGCGGCAACGGCAGCAGAATTTGTAAGCTGGTATACCGTGCCCCAGTCGTCGGTGAAAGTGTTATCGGTGTTGAGTCCGATAGTTTCAATTCCTACAAACCTGTATTGAATTTGCCTGGGGGTTACGTGCGTTGTGCCGTTGGAATCGGTTTCGTAGTTAAAAGCCGTAAGCGAGATATATCCGACGTAGTCCCCGCCGGTCGTCTCATCCTCCATTATGGCGGTTGTGCCGTCGCCGTTATGCGAAAAATAGAGGTTGGTAAAGTTGCCGACAATATTATCGTTACTGTCAAAAACGTAGCGCGAAACAGACGTGCCTGCAACGATTGCCGCAAGCAGCGCCACAACAAGAATAAGTATTAAACTTGTCGTTCTCGTTTTTTTGGTCATAACGCTACACCGCAAATATTTTTATGAGTAAAGCGCGCTATGCGCGCAGAGTTTACGAAGTTTAAAGTTCAATCAGCCCGTAGTGGAACTGTCGGTATTTAAAATCTGTTCGGCGGTCATTTTCATTGATACGTTGAGTACAAACTGGTCGGCATATTCGCCCGTGCCGCCCGTAGGCAGGTTTACAATAAACAAAAACGGGAACTTTTGCATACTTTCTGCCGAGGCAGGCGACATATAAAAGCCAAACTTCTGCGTGCGCCCCACAATCTTCTCTTCTTCGCCTTCGACCTTTTTTTCAACATACTCCTTCACCGCCCAGGAAGAAGTTGAGTCGTCGGGGTTATAGTATTCGACTTCGTCGGAAGAAGCGGCGACTGATGAAGGTATGAGCGTGTTGCTGTTGCCATTTACGGTATAAAAGTTTATGTGGTAGTCTGTATTTACAGCCTCTGCCGTAGAAGGAATACAACTCAGATGGTCGGTTTGTATTGAGTAGCCGTTTTGTGCGTTTTCATCATTCTTGGGATAGGCATATGTGAAAGAAAATTCGAGGGTGATGCGAAGAAGAACTTCGTTGTAAGCGTAAACGCCTTCTTCAATCTCTTTGAATCCGTCTATCGAAAAGTTGTATGTAAGTATGTCGCCGGGTTGCAGGTTGGAAAATACTATGCCGCCGTTTTCTGAAATTTCGTATTCAATCGGTTCGCCGCTGTTGGTTGCAGTGCCGCGCACATACTCGGCAACGGCGCCCGCAACGTCTGCGCCCCCTTCGCTTTCTGCCTGTTCGCGGAAAGAAGCATAGGTGAAGGACACGGCAACGCAAGCGGCTATTGCCGCAAGCAATACGGCAACGGCGCATATTATGAACTTTTTGCCACGTTTTACGGCGCTACGCATAAAAGCCGCGTCCTCCTTTATATTTTTTGTGCTGTGCATTACGGAGCTTCTGCCGTCCGCCGAGGCAACCGTGCCGCCGCGGAAGGTGTAAGCAAAATCGTAAATTATTTTACTTCCGCGTGCCCGCCGCTCCCGCGCGGACGGTGAGCCCGTAATTAAAAAGATTATTGCACCGGGTGAGTTAGATTATTGTTTTGTTTTAATATTGCGCACAAAGTTTGTGCGCCGCCGCTGTTTCAGGCCTTGATTATATACGCCGCCGCTATTATTATGCAGGCGAAAAGAATAACCAATATTATTCCCGAAGGCGTTTTAAGCCACTCTAAAAATGTGCCTAAATCGGGTATGACGGCAACCACCTCCCCCACCACCTGCGTTTCGCGCACGGGGTTGGGGTCGGCCGAATCGTTGTTGTCGCCCTTCGTGATGAAGTAGCGCACACCCCTTTCGGTATATTCGTCGATTATACGGTGCGTGACCGAGGTTACAGAGCCGTCTGCCGCAGGGGTAAGATAGGTTACGATATCGCCTTCGCCATATCCTTCCTGCGACTGTATTATCACAAGGTCGCCCTTGTAAATTTCAGGCTCCATACTGCCCGAAAGCACTATGAGCGGAGAAAAACCGAATACGGACGGAATCTCTTTTCTGCCTATCGCCCTGTCTGCCGCAAGCGCGGCGAATATGAACAGAAAGAACAACAGAACGGCAAAAACTATGCCGAGAAGTATTCTTTTTGTCCATACCCACGCAGACGAAACCTGCACGGGCGGCTGTAAAGGTTGAAACAGCGTGCTAATCATTCCTGCCCCGCAATCTGTGCCGCAACTTCGACGAGCACGTAATAATGGGGCGACTCGGAAGAGCCTGCCTGCGTGTCGTCTTCGTCGTTGCCGCTTTCAAAAGGCCACTCCCACTCTATCGTGAATTTTTGGGTGGAGTTGGGCGCAAACAGCAAGCCCGAGGCAAAAATGTTATCTTCGTTTGTATCGAACCAGTCGGTCGGCGTGCCTATTACGTAGCCCGCGCCGTTCATTATAACGCGGTAACGTATGGGCGACCTGCCGCCCCACGAAACGATGTCTGTGATAGACAGCGTATATTCCAATTCGTATTCTGTGGGGTTTTCTATGACAAAGTCATACGACCCCTCTGAACCGGGCGAGAGCTTGCCGTCGAATATTTCAAGGTGCTCTTCGTCGCCCCATACCTCCTCGTCCGTCTTGATTACAAGCTCGGGCATAGCGTCGCCCGGTATGGAAAAACCCGAAGGAAAGCCGAGCACGCTGACAACCACAACAAGGGCGGCCAGCACCACGCACACGGCGGCAACAAGCGGAATCATCAAAGAGCGCTCTTTTCGGGCAACAACTTTGCCAAGAACGCCGCCGTTCTCTAACGTGAGAATGCCGTCTTTGAGGAGGAAATTTCTGTGGCCTTCGTAGCGGCGTACTTCGCCGTGGGGGGTCTTTTCCACGTGCGAAAGCGCGGCGACTTTATCGCCGTTCAAATCGTATATGTGGTATGCGGAGACCCCGCCAATCAACGCCCCTTCGGGGGAGTAGATGCGGCTGACCGATTTTTTTAACTTCACTTTGCCGTCGAAGGGCGACAGAGTGAGTACGCCGTTAGTTTTCAAAATAAATCTCCTTAAATGAATGATACACCACCATTCTGCCCGCCGCCGCGGAATACTACCTCACTGTCATTTCGGCCAAGCACAACACCCACACTCACCGTCATTTCGACCGAGCGTAGCGAGTGGAGAAATCTCAGAGCCGTAGGCGACGGACAGTGAGATTTCTCCGTGCGCTCATTACATTCGCTTAGTCGAAATGACATAAAAGAATGACATAAAAGCGGGTATGCGCGGCGGCAAACAGAACTTATGGTCAATTGGAGAGTTTAAAAAACAAAGTTGTTTTATAACAATATAACTTAAAATTAAAAATTGGGTTGATTAACCACCGGTAGAGTCAGTCATTGGAGATTGAGAAATAGTTACAGTTAATGTAAACTCAACCTCAGTGCTATAATGCTCATCAAGTGTGGTATGTGTTATATTCCAGTCATTAGAGCTTTCGTCAGTAACAGACGAGTTGCTGATAGGCACATCTGTACCGCTACCCGAATTATAGCTGAGCTGGGCAAGCGTGGTGTCGAGCGCGTTTATAGCAGTTGCATCAAACTGATAAGTTTCTATTTCAAGCGTAGACTCGCTTTCAACTTCTTCAAGCCACTCCCACGAAAGTCTGTACCGGGCGTTGGCAGAAGTTCCAGTTTCAATCTTTGTGGAAAGAGTCTCGATAGCGGTAGACAAGTCCGCAAGAGACATATTTTCAAACGTAGTTGTATCAGGAGACGAACCAGTTGTTACAACTTGCCAATTGGACCCAACATACTGTTCCAATTTGAAACGTAAAGGATGATACTCTATCGTCGTCGAAGTTGCGTCAGCGTCAGTAAGCGTGATAAACACATCATCCGTTGCTGCAAGTTCAAAAGCAAGGTCGGCGTCAACTTCGGCAGTACCTCCGATAGTAATTTCAAACGAGCCGCTGGTACCGGGAGCAACTACCGCACCAGAAACACCGGCAACAGCTGCTGCATTAGCGTCATTATTATCCGAAGCCGCACCGGTTGAATCATAATACTGCGAGAAAGCATTATTTCCTTCGCCACCTATTGTAGCGGTAAAGCCCCAAGCGGCAACAGTTGCACTGTCACTGCCCTGACCACGCGAAACGTAACGGGAATACGTGTAAGCGCCGAAGGCGATGGCCGCGATAAGCAACAGCGCTACAAGTATAAGCGCTATACGCTTGCCGTTCTTTGACTTATCGTTGTTTTGATTAGTCATAGTGTTTAAAACCTCCAAAAATATTTTTCTTGCTATATATACGCCGCATATGCGGCGATATTGCCTTGTTTTTATGACGAAAAATGCGAACACAAAATTGTGTTTTAAGATTTATTTGAAATCCTACCCCACCTTTAATTCCTCTCGCTGTGCGTGCGGTAAATAAACCGCACAGCTTGGGCACCGTTCGCGCGCTGACATATGCGCTCACTCATCTCGCTTCGGCACGCACAACAGGTATCCGTTGTGCTATGAAATGCCTTGCTCGTCCCTGTGCAAGGGGAGGCTTTATTGCGGTTGAGATTTCTCCACGCGGGCTTCGCCCTTGGTCGAAATGACATAGGGGGAACGACTTTCGTTTCAGTAGAAATGACAAAATAGAGCGGGCTGTCACCATTGGCCGTAAGTGAGCACTACTCCCTCCTCCACTGTCATAATGAGCAGAGAAATCTTTACGCCGCCGTGCGCACGCACAGTGGCAGGGGCGCCCCTGCACGATATAAGTATTTTTATTTCTGATTGAATGGCAAAACACCGCTCAAAGCCTTTTAATCACTTTTGCGGCGATATGTTTGCCTCCGATTATTGCACGCATTTTGCGAGATATGCTTGCCTCTGATTATTGCACGCATTTTGCGGCGCTTTAATTCTGCACTAAAACAGTACTGTATTTGTACAAACTATACAAATTCCAACTATATGCTGTTTATGAAATAAGTATACCCCCCCCCCAGAAATTTTTGTCAAGCATTCTATTATAAAAATAATAAAGTTCAACAAAAGGCCTGAAACCAAGACCAACCGCTCTCTGCGGGGAGAGAAGGCATAATCACAGATACAACTCTTATATAATGTGCGCACGGGCGCAACGGAAATTACGGTTAAAAAGCAACCTGCGCAATCAAACAGGCTGTGCAAAAACAAAAATGCTTATGTTTGCGGCATAATCCGCCGCGTAAAAGTCATACGCAAAATTTAATAAGTAATTTTATTTTACCATACAAATTTTATTTGTCAACAGTTCGTGATAAATTTTTTCACGAAAATGTGCAACAAATTTACCATGCATTGGAAAAAATTGCCGCGAAGTATGTGCAATTTAACATACATTTTGTCACTCTGTATAAAGGCGCCGCGGCGGCGAAAGCCGTTTCGCCGCCGCGGCGCGGCTTTCAATTGGTTGACATTTGCTGAGCGCAATACTATAATTGACTGTACACAAAACTTACTTACGGAAGGCGCATATGCTTAGTTTAGACAAAGTTTACCACGCAAACTACGTACTCAAAGACGTGGTGCGCGAAACAGACATCATATACTCCCCCACCCTTTCGGCGGCGAGCAGGTGCGAAGTTTACCTTAAAACGGAAAACCTGCAAGTTACGGGCTCGTTCAAGGTGCGCGGCGCGTACTACAAGATTTCACAGCTGAGCGAAGAGGAAAAATCGCACGGGGTTGTGGCCTGTTCGGCGGGTAACCACGCGCAGGGCGTGGCGCTTGCTTCGAAAAAATTCGGCATTAAATCGGTGATATGTATGCCCGACGGCGCGCCCATATCGAAGGTTGAGGCCACCAAAAGCTACGGCGCCGAAGTAGTGCTCGTGCCTGGCGTTTACGACGATGCGCACAACTATTCTGAAAAACTGCGCGAAGAAAAGGGATATACCTTCATCCACCCCTTCGACGACGACGACGTGATTGCAGGTCAGGCCACGATTGGGCTTGAAATTATAAACCAACTCAAAGACGTAGACGCCATCGTGGTGCCCGTGGGCGGCGGCGGACTTATATCGGGCGTGGCGTTCGCAGTCAAATCGCTCAACCCCCGAATCAAGGTCTACGGCGTGCAGGCGGCGGGCGCGCCCAGTATGATACAGTCGCTCGAACACCACAAAATAGAGATGCTGCCCTCCGTTTCGACCATTGCAGACGGCATAGCCGTGAAGGAGCCGGGCGTGCATACCTTCAAATTCTGCGAAAAATACGTAGACGGTATGGTATCGGTCACCGACGACCAGGTTTCGGCGGCAATACTCGCGCTGATTGAAAAGCAGAAGATGATTGCCGAGGGCGCGGGCGCCGTTTCGCTTGCCGCGGTAATGTTCGGCAAAATTCCCGACATTGCGGGCAAAAAGGTTGTATGCCTTATTTCGGGCGGCAATATAGACGTTACAATACTTTCGCGCGTGATAAACCGCGGACTTTTAATGAGCGGCAGAACCACGACTATGACGATTGAACTTGTAGACAAGCCCGGTCAGCTTGTTGCCGTTTCTGCAATAATCGCAGGTTGCGGAGGCAACGTTACCGCGGTGTTGCACGAAAGGAGCAACGAGGGCACCGACGTGAACGGATGCTACCTCCACCTCACCATCGAAACGCGCGATTTCGCTCACATAAAAGAGATTGAAGAAAAGCTGACTTCGAGCGGCTTCAAACTTATAAAACCGTAAAAGACGCGGCAATATGCCGCAAACAACGCATTACATACGTGCGGCGCGGGCGGGTTTTGCAGGCGGCGCACAGAGCTTTTAAGGAGGAAAAATTTATGCAGACAGTTGAAACCAAAAACGCGCCTGCGGCGATAGGGCCGTATTCGCAGGCAAAGATAGCGGGCGGACTTGTTTTTGCAAGCGGGCAGATTCCCGTGAACCCCGCAAGCGGGAACATTGAGGCGACGGATATAGCCGCGCAGACCGAGCAGGTATGCAAAAACGTGAAGGCGCTTTTGGAGGCCGCCGGCTCTTCAACAGACAAGGTGATAAAAACCGTTTGCTTCCTTGCGGACATAAAAGATTTTGCCGCTTTCAATGCGGTATACGAAAAATATTTCACCTCGCGCCCCGCGCGCAGCTGCGTTGCGGTGAAGGATATTCCCAAGGGTGCGCTTGTGGAAATAGAGTGCATTGCAGAACTTTAAAAAGATATTTTAAATACCGACCGAGGCATTACATTAGCCGCGGGCGGTATTTTTTTACTTATTCATTTATTTGACTTGATATGCGAAATATAGTAAAATATTTATAGTTTTTTATTTTACAGGAGAATAAATATGAAAACTGCGATAGTAACCGACAGCAACAGCGGAATAACCCAGGCCCTTTCGAGGGAGCTTGGAATATACACCATACCTATGCCCGTTTTAATCAACGGCGAGCAGTTCCTCGAAGACATAAGCCTTACGCAGGAACAGTTTTACGAAAAACTTAAAGACGACAGTTGCCAGGTTTCCACCTCTCAGCCGAGCGCTTACGACGTGGGCGAACTGTGGAAAAAACTGCTGGAAGAATACGACGACATCGTGTGCATACCTATGTCGAGCGGGCTTTCCGAAACCTGCCACAGCTTGCAGCACCTTGCCGAAACTGAGTTTGCGGGCAAAGTTTTTGTGGTTGACAACAGGCGCATTTCCATTACGCAGAAGAGCGCCGTTTACGACGCGATAGAGCTTGCAAAGCAGGGCAAAAATGCCGAAGAGATTGCAAAGTGGCTTACCGAAACTTCGATGCAGTCGAGCATATATATTATGGTGAACACGCTTAAATACCTCAAAAAGGGCGGCAGGCTTACCCCCGCCGTTGCTATGATTGGCACCCTTTTGAAGATTAAGCCCGTTTTGCAGATTCAGGGCGCCAAACTTGACCAGTTTGCAAAGCCCAGGAACTTTAACAAGGCAAAGGAAATAATGGTTGACGCCGTAAAGGCCGACCTTGCGGAAAGGTTCGCCGGGCTCAACGCCGAAGGCAAGATGAAGCTGAGCATTGCATATACCGATACGGACGGCGAGGCACAGATTTTTAAAAAGGAAGTCGAAGAGGCGTTCGGTATGCCCGTTGAGTTCGTAGACCCCCTCTCGCTCAGCGTTTCATGCCACATAGGCCCCGGCGCGCTCGCAATTGCCTGCACAGTATCGTGCCACTGAAAAAATTGAATTTTTATTTTAAATAAATTTTTAAACCTGCGGGGCGCTGCAAAATGCAGCG
>UMIY01022013.1_pt1 | contig 19318 bp, 9 predicted proteins | sample 1965921 | NCBI WGS metagenome assembly UMIY01 (sample SAMEA4836134, study PRJEB28245) | human gut metagenome | biome: gut microbiome; material: fecal sample | place: Denmark | collected 2008
TTGATTGTCTGAATTTCCGGTTCGGTCAGGTGTAAATCTTTGAGTAATTTATCTGCTCTTTCGTAATCTTCGTTTTTATCCGCAAAACAGTCGCGCGGGTCGGGAATGTCTTTCTTGTTATGTATGAAATCAATTTGGCGGTTGTGTGCAATCTTTCTGCGGAAGTGCAAAAGCTCCTTGTCCACGGCGCGATAGCAGGCGGTTTTAATAGATATGTACCTGCCGGACTTGTCTTTACCGTAGATGTCGCTTACATACATGCCCTTGAATTGGTAGAGAAAACAGATAGCAGTCTGGGCGTAGTCGTAGCCGTCTGTAATGGTGTAGTCGATTTGAGATATACGGTTGAGGTCTTTGACTAAACCATTGTATAATTTAGAAACTACTTCAAAATCATACGGCAGAACATTGCGTAATGCTTGCAACGCAATCATTTCGCCCATTAGTTTTACGTTGTCGTCCGAGATAGGTTCGGAGAAGAGTTCGCCTTCGTTCCTGTACTTTCCGTGAGATAGCTTTGTGACTAACATTTTCATATTTGATTCTCCTTTTATTTTTTCTGCCTTTCGGCACCACAAAAGGAGCGGAGGGGGACGCGCCGTCAAGGATAAGCGAACGCTTACCCGCGGAAAATATTGCATTGAAGTGTTTTAATACAGTACAAATAATTAAGGGGCGGCAGCCGAAATTCTTTCGGCTGCCGCCCCGTTCTACTATTATCTATATAATGTGATAATGTGGCGACTAATTGAGGTGGCTACTCACAGTTTTAAGCGATATTTTCCCGTCCTTGACGGCGCAAGGTGAAAGTCAAAACAAATTCAAATCACTTTACCACTCCGCACAATCCCCTGCCGAAAGGCAAAGAAATTGCAAAGCATTAAAAAATGTTAAACAAATGTTTGTAAAATGCTTGACTTATGAAAACGGATATGGTAAGATATAAGCACAACAAAAAAGCCTTTGGCTTCATATCACGGTAGAAAAACTACTGATAGGGGAAGAGGGACTGCAAGTAATCGCAACATGCGGCGTGAAAAAAAGCGTGCGAGACGGTGAAATAAGCGTTGACCGTGACTGTCAGGCAATAGCGGACGAGAGATCGTTCGTTGTTTGTCTGCGGTCACGGTTTTTTTGTTGTAAATAAATTTACGGAGGAAATGATGAAGGACGTTTACAAAGTTTATAACGACGGTGGAGCTTTTATAGGCATACGCAAAGTCGAAGGCGGTTCCAAGCCGAGGAGAAAGCCCGCACTGATGGAGCCCATTGTAGTAAAAGACGATGCTGGGATAAAAGAGATTGCCGCCGCGCTTGTCCATGATGAGGACTATGAAAACATGATTGACCCCGCAGTATGCGGCAACGAATGTAGTAATGTCCGCGTTACTACGCTTACGGAGGAGTTCAAAAGATATTACAGGCAGACGGTGGGTATGCGGTGGAAGAAGCGTAAAAAATATGTAACGGATATGATGCGCCCATATTTCGATGACGAAGACGATTTACAATATTTCATAAGCAATAAAATGCGCAATGCCTACCGTGCCTCGACAGCGCGTTTAAACAGGTGCAAACGCAGGGTTGCGCTGCACGGTCTGGATTGGTTCTGTACTTTTACATACGACGATAAAAAGATGACCGAGGAGCAGTTTGCAAAGAAATTACTCAATACTCTGCGCCACTTCGCAAGCCGCAAGGGCTGGAAGTATATGGGCGCATGGGAGAGGGGAGATAAGGGAAGGCTGCACTTTCATGCTCTCTTAAATATTCCAGAAGGCACTATGTCCGGAGAGGTGGAAAAGCGCAGGGAGTACGATCCTGTAAGGAAGAGAATGGTCACTAATAATATAAATACTTTCTTTGAAAAGGCTTTCGGGCGTAACACCTTTGACAGGTTGAGCAGCCTTGCGATGAGGTATGCAAGGACGGCGGAGTATATAGTAAAGTATCTTGAAAAGGATGGCGGACGGCTTATATGTTCTCGCGGGTTGGATACGTTTATTGAAACAGAGGTGGACAGCGAAGATATAATATGCCCTCTGCATCCGTACGAACCGTATAACGACCGAAAATATATACTCTTTGATAATTTCAAAGTATGGGGTAAGAACGGTAAATGCCTCGGGGTATTTAACCGCAGTTTGCTGCCGCAACTCAAACTTGTGAGTTGACCCATATATATGCCGCAAATAACGCAATTGTGATAGTGGTGGCGGTAAAAGCTGATATTAAATTGAGTGCCATATATGCCGCAGATAATGTGATTATTGTGTAAAAGGAAGGCTAATCATAAATTAACCCGCATATATGTAGCAAATAATGCGGAGCGATTTTATTGCGGTAACACATATAAATCACAAAAGACAGGCATATATGCCGTAAATAATGCCCATTTCACCTCGGAAAACCACTGAGTGTTTTGCCATACGAAAAATGAAAAGCAGAACGGCGGCAAGGCGATAAAAACGGGACTTTGCAAGCGGGTCAGCGCAAAGCCCGTTTTCGCCGCGCCGCTTTCGTCGTAGCAAACTGCGCTGTGTTATTGGTTGTGTGGTCAGTTTGTTTGGTTCGGTTTAGTGTGTGCGCTTAAGTCGGCGCCCGAGCGCGAAAGCGCGAGGGTGGCGGAACGGCGCAGCCGTTCCGCCAGCTGTAAGCCGCCGCTTGTTATAACTTAAAGCGCACACACTACAGCCATTGTTAGATTTACCTTGATGTGATTTTTAGATAGATTTATGGAAGTTGCAATAATTATCGAAAAATTTATCAGCTTATTAAGTTTTAATATAAATTGTTAGTCTTAATATTTGATAAAGTTCATATCGGTTTTTGCTCCCGATAATAAGTTTGGGGCAAAAAATAGACAATCTGGGTCATTGCTTTAAAAAATTTTGTCTGCATATTGAAAAAAGCCGACTTATCATTTATAATAAACAGTATAAAGTTGATTCTGTTGTGCGGAGTTGATTTTGCAACAAAAAAGCGCCTTCTGCGTTTTTTGAGTTGTGATAGCAGGGAGGAAAGCATGATAAACGTTGCCATTGTGGATGACGATGAAAAAGTGGTGGATATGCTGCGGTCATATCTCGAACGCTTTTCAAAAGAGAACGACATCGAATTTCAGGCCGAAAGTTTCGGCTGTGCGGTAGACTTTCTCTCCGCGTTCACCGACCGTTACGACATTGTTTTTCTTGATATAGAGTTGCCCGATATGAACGGCATAGACGCCGCCCGTAAAATGCGTGAAATCGACGGGACGGTCGCGCTTATTTTCGTTACGAATATGCGGCAGTATGCGATAAACGGCTACGAGGTAAATGCCGACGACTTTATAGTAAAGCCCGTGCCTTACTTTGATTTTTCGTTGAAACTCAGCAGGGTTCTCAAAAAGATAGGCGTGCGCGAAGTCCCTAAAATTGCGATAAAAAACGAGGGGATGACGAGATATATCGCTATAAATACGATACGTTATGTAGAGGTATTCCGCCACAGGCTCGTCTATCACACTTGCGACGGTTCGATAGAGGCGCGCGGTTCGCTGAATAAGATAGAACCTTTGCTTACGGCCAACAATTTCGAGAGGTGCAACAGCTGTTATCTCGTCAACCTCAAATATGTTATGGGGATAGAGGGGTATACCCTTTTCGTGGGATACGGCCAGAACTCGAAAAAGATGGATGAACTATCGGTAAGTCATCCGCGCAAAAAAGATTTCATTGCGGCGCTCAACAAGTATCTGGGCGTAAACACTTAATCCTATGACGCAGTTTGAATTTTACAAATCGTTTCTGTTCGTGTTGGAGCTTTTGCTTGCGCAATTTATGTTCGTCTGCCGCCTCAAACGTCGCAAGTGGTTTGTCTTAAGGGCGGTTTCGGGCATTGCGGCTTGCTTTTTGTTTGCGTGGCTGTTGCCCGCGCCGCCTTCGCTCTCCTCCAACGCGCTGTACTGTTCGTTGCTCTTTCTGCTGATATTTGCGTTTACCGTGTGCGTCGGTAAATTTCTGTTCCGCAACTCTTGGGTGACGATAGTATTCTGCTGCCTTGCGGGGTACACCACGCAGCACATGAGCTATGAGTTGTACAATATAGCGCTCAATCTGTTCAGCGTCACCGCGACCAACAATTTTTACGGTTCGGGAGGGTTTACCGAAATTTTCCCCAACCTTGCCGTGTTTGTGCTATACCTTTTCATCTATGCGGTGTCCTACTGCGTCATATACTTCTGTTTTGCCCGCAAACTTGCCGAGAACGAGGACGTCAGCCTTAAAAATGCGTTCATATTCCTGTTCACGGTATTCATCCTGATAATAGATATCCTTCTGAACGCGATAGTGGTATACCACCCCTCGCAGGGGGCAAAACTGTATGTTGTGATCGTAGGCGTATACAATGTTCTGTGCTGCGTAGTTTCGCTTTATCTTCAGTTCGAGGTGACACTCAGAAGAAAGATAGAAAGGAACTTCGTGACCGTGCAGGAGATGCTCGAAAGGGTCAAAAAGCAGTATGCCCTTTCCAAAGAAAATATCGAAATTATCAACATCAAATGCCACGACCTTCGCCATCAGATACGCGAAATGGGCGTAAACAGCGCCCTGTCGCCCGGGGCAATCAAGGATATTGCCAACAGCATCTCCATATACGACAGCATGGTCAAAACCGGCAACGACGCGCTCGACATAATTCTTACTGAAAAGAGTCTTGTATGCAGCAAAGAAGGCATACTTTTCAGTTGCATGGCAGACGGCGAAAAGCTCGGTTTCATAGAGCCTTCGGACGTATATGCCCTGTTCGGCAACATTGTGGATAACGCCATAGAGGCCGTGCGGAGGGTGCCGCAGGAAAAACGATCCATTAGCCTGCGGGTAAAGCAACTCGGATATATGCTCGTCATAACTTCAAGCAATTATTACAACAACGACATTATAAAAGAGGACGGCGAGATACAGACGACGAAGGCGGACAAGCGCTATCACGGGTTCGGGCTTAAAAGTATAAACTACATATGCGAACGCTACGGCGGTTCCGTGGATATTAAAACCGAAGGCGATGTGTTCACCATAAGCCTTGTCTTTTTTATCGGACGGGGCGGAGAGAAATAAAAACGCGGCTTTTGCCGCGTTTTTTGATGCGTGGATGAGTTTTTAAGGTTGGGTCGTAAATTTGTAAGTATGGGACAGAACTATGGAAATTGCTTTCAGAACATGATATAACTTAAAACAGAAAACAAAGCGGATGTGCCTTTTGCACTTTTTAACTTGTTCCGTCGCCGAGCGCGGCTTTGCCGTGCACGAAAAGCCGTCGCGGGACAGAGCGCGGGGGGGGGAGGCCGTGCATGGCGGAAAGATGGCGCTCGCGCTGTTTTTTAATAAATTAAAGGAGAAAAATGATGAGAAGTATCAGAAAAAAGCTGCTTGCCGCACTTATTTTCGTTATCGTTCTGTGCGTGGGCATAGCGTTTGCGGCGTGCAGTTCGGGCGAAGTGCAAAAGCCCGATCCCGTCCTTAAAGTGCAGTCCGTTACGCTGCGGTTTGAAGGCAAAGACATTGAAGGTACATTAAATGCCGATCTTTCGCTCGGTACCGTGCAGATTGAAGCGCTCGTTGTGAAGGATGAAGGCGCAGACGGCACCGTAAGCTATAAAAGTTCCGATTCGTCCGTGGCGGAAATTGACGCGGGCGGCCTTATCACGCTTAAATCGAGCGGCGAAACGGCAATAACGGCGGAGGCGGGCGGAAAGAACGATAATTTCGTGCTGATCGTAACTTCTTCCGGGTCTCCCGCAGGAGAATATACGATAACCGTTACGGGCGGCACTTCGAACGTCACCAGCGCCGACGCGGGCGAATGTGTTTATCTTACACCTCAGATCCCCGCCGATAAGCAGTTTTCGGGCTGGGTGTGGGATGAAAATATAGAGGGAAAGGAGGGCAATACGTTTGTAATGCCTTCTGCAAACGTAACCGTTTCCGCGCAGTTCGTAAACAAACTTGCGGGAATTTATATTGCAAAGCAGCCGGAATCAAAGCTCGTTGCAAACGGCAAAACGCTGGAAGCGAGCGACTTCCCGGGGCTCAAGGTCATGGCGGAAGCCACGCTCGGCAACGAGCTCTGGGACGTGACCGAAGAAATGACTTTCGCGCTCGACGACGACAATACCGTAACGGCAACTTATACGCTGGGCGAAGTCAGCAAGTCGCTGGATCTCGGAAAGGCGGAGGTGGTGAACTCCTATACGGTGGATCCCGCCATGTACAGGCAATTTGCCGGCCTGGACACCGCGTTCGGGGCACAGATAGAAGGCTGGCCCGAAGGCTTTGCGCCCGTTCCCGAAAATATCAACGACCCCGCATACGATGAATACAAGCAAACGGGCTATCTTGGCGCGCAGGCAAACGGTTCGCTCGTGTTAGGCCCCTTGGGCAACGATGATACGGGCGTCATCACCGCCATAAAGGAAATAACTTCGGGCGCGGAATTCACTTATTACTTCTGGTCTGAAGTGGAGGGCAACGCCTGGCTCACCCTTGAAGTTTCAAGCAACCAGGTGAATTGGACTACCGCCCAGGCAGACGGGAAATACATCTGTTCGCCCGTTCTTATAAGTCAGTCATTCAACGTATATCTCAACGGCGCAAGCCAGCCTGCCGCAATAAGGGAGGAATCTACCGCCCGTCAGGCCGAAAATCCGCTGGACGATGCCGGCTATGGCTGCCTGCAGGCGCATAACCCCACCGTGATTTTGCAGGATATGGAAGTGGTGCGCGGCTGGAACTCTGTCCGCTTCGTCGCGCAGAACAACAACCTCATAAGGGTGGGCGCGCTCACGGCAACGTTCTCCGCCGACCGCGGCCCCGATGAGCATATATGGGCAAAGAACACGGCAGAACAATACATAGCCGAACCCGCTACCTGCCTGCACGTTGCCGAATATTACTATTCCTGCATGGACTGCGGCATGGCCGATGAAGAGAATACCTTTGAAAGCGGAGGGCTTGCCCCGCACGATTGGGGCGAATGGCAGGTAACCACTCCCGCGACATGCACGTCGCCGGGCGAAGAGATAAGGGTATGCAACGTCTGCCACGAGGAAGAGATCAACGTCATCCCCAACGGCCACGTCTGGGGCGAAGGCGAGGCCGTTGCCGAAGGCACGCGCTACACCTGCAGCAAGTGCGGCGCGGTGGCAATGGAATATTCCTATAAGGTAGACCTTGCAAGCCTTGCCGCCGAAGCGGGACTGACGGTATGGGGCAAAAAAGTGCTTCTGGAGGACGGTTTTCTTCAGAACCCCGCCGATATCAACGCTGCGGAATACGATAAATATAAGGAAAGCGGCTATATAGGCGTAAGTTCAAACAAAAGCGGCAAAATGCAGCTTTACGGTTGCAGCGGATATATCATTGGCGCTGAAGATACGGCGCGCCCCGAAGGGCAAACGCAGGAGATATGGGTGATCTCCGATATCTATCCGGAAAATGCCGGGGACGAGCTTGTATACTACTTCTGGTCGAATGGTGCGGGAACGGCTACGCTGAGCTGGGATGTTCAGGCATGCAATTTTGCATGGGCGACGCGTGAAGACGGTTCAGCGTTCGCTTCGCTGTCTGGGGATAAAATAATATCGGACGTGTTTGAAGTATCCGTCAACGGCGCCGCGCTGGACGTTTCCTCAGTCGTCGTCAGGGGCGTCGGCGACGGCACTTACGATGTGTCCAACATCTTCCGCAAAATAGTCGTTTCGGAAAATATCTCCGTCCAAGCAGGCTGGAACGCCATCAGCGTCAAGGTCATTAACAGGGATCTGAACATCTCCTGCATGCAGATAGACATGCACGAAAAGCAGGTGGTAACGGAAGGCGCGGATCCCGCGCAGGAGCAGGCCGCCGCACCCGCTATCTCCGGTATAGACCTCTATTCTGAAGCAAATAAAAGGGGGGATATGTAATGAACAGCAATAAAAACAGCTGGGTATTCAAAAGGACGGCGGCGGGCGCGCTCGTTTGCTCGCTGTGCGCGGCAATGCTTTTTTCCGCGGGGGCTTCGGCGCTGAACGCCTCCGCTGCGGGCAGGCTGGATGATCCCGTCCTCGGCAATTACTTTGTTTCGGATTACAACTCGATGAGCGATGTGAACAATGCGGTCGCAGAGTATGGCAAACAGGTAATGGAAGAGGGCGTCGTCATGCTCAAAAACGACGCGATCTCCCAAACGGAGAACGCGCTTCCGCTCAGGCCCAGGTCTGAAGACGGCAAGCTGTATGTGAGCATGTTCGGCAAGACGAGCGTGGAATACGATATGATGAACAGCACCGTATTTCAGAACTACGGCATCACTCTCAATCCGCAGTTGCTGAGTTTTTACAACAACAACGAGCGCTCCGGCGAAGGCAGAGGCTCATACGTCAACTACAATACCGAACTTGCCGGCAAACCCACGGGCGAAACGCCCTGGAGCATGTATGAAAACGATACGGGCAACGTAACACAGAGCTTTGACGACTATTCCGACGCGGCTGTGGTCTGCCTGCGCAGGTATGTGGGCGAAGGCCACGACGCGCCGCAGACCATGTATTACGGCGAGGATTCAAACGGCATCTTTTATGAAACTTCCAGGGGCGGGCAGTATGCCGATAAGCTCATGCCGGAAGCCGTCAGCGCGGACGCTCATTACCTTGAGCTGGATAAAAACGAACGCGACCTTCTTACCAATGTGTGCAAAAATTTCGATAACGTCATACTCGTACTCGTAACTACCGGGCCTATAGAACTTGAATTCCTCAACGAGCCTGCGCTTGAAAATATCAACGCCGTGCTGTGGACGGGTTCGCAGACCGGCGCAGGCGGCGCGGGGACGGGCATTGCGCGCGTGCTTGCGGGCGAAGTTTCCCCTTCGGGCAGAACGGTGGATACATGGTATAAGGACTTTGCTGAAGACCCCACATGGCAGAACTTCGGCATCGACCGCGACATACACAAAAACACAAACAGGTTCAGCAATATCTGGGTATATTATACCATTTATCAGGAGGGCATCTATTCGGGATACCGCTACTACGAAACGCGCGGCTATGAAGAAAAACAGGCAGATCCCGGCTCCACATGGTATGAAGACAACGTAAATTACCCGTTCGGCTACGGACTTTCATACACAAAGTTTGACTGGGAGCTTATAAGCAGCACCCCGCAGGCGGGCAGCCTCCTTGAAAAGGACGGCACCCTGTCTGTGACGGTAAAGGTCACAAACACCGGCGGCGTTGCGGGCAAGGACGTGGTGGAACTCTATTACACCGCGCCGTATTTCAAGGGCGAAATAGAAAAGGCTCACGTCGTTTTGTGCGGGTTTGAAAAGACAAAACTTCTTCAACCCGGGCACTCGCAGGAACTTACCATCACCTTGAACGTCAGGGATATGGCGTCTTATGACTATTCCGACGCGAACGAAAACGGTTTCAAGGGCTATGAACTCGATGCCGGCAGCTACGAGATCAAACTTATGCGCAACTCGCACGACGTTGTGGAAAGCATCGGCTATAATATCGGTGAAAATTATAAATATCCCTCCGGCGTCACCGGTAACGAAAACGATAATAACCTCTTTGACGAATCGAGCGATTTCGTGACTTTCAACGGTTACAAATATATGTCCCGCGAGGATTTTGAGGGAACTTTCCCCACTACCATCACGGGGTTGGAAGCTACAGGGGAGTACTACGAAGAACTTACAAGCTGGAACGGGGCGGGCGGGCCGCCCGCAGACGAAGGGCAGCCTTATTATTCCGATACCGCTCCCGCCGTCGCGCAGACGGAGCTGACGGAGGCGGACGATCCCATACGCCTCGAACAGCTCTTCGGCAAGGCTTACAACGACCCGCTTTGGGAGGAGTACCTCGATCAGTTCACAGAACAGCAGCTTATCGATCTCTCTGCCCACGGCAGATATTATTCGGGGCGTGACTATCCCGCGCTCGGCGTATCCCTTGAAATGAATATAGACGGCTCTGACGGGCTGTCCAACTATCCCTTCCATGCCGAAGAGTTCGGCGAACTCAACGCAAGCGGCATCGGCGCTACGGCGGTGCTTGCCGCAACGTGGAACAAGGAACTTGCATACCGCAAGGGCGAACTTATCGGCAATCAGTCGCTGTGGGGCTCCACCAAAGACGGCAAGCGCAAAACGGTGGTCGGCTGGTATGCTCCCGCCGTAAACGTTCACCGCTCGCCCTTCGGCGGAAGGAATGCCGAATACTACAGCGAGGACGGCTATTTTACAGGAGCTATGGCGGCGCCCACCGTAGAGGCGGCAAGGAATTACGGCGTCGTCACCTATGTAAAGCACTTCGCCATGAACGATGCGGATACCTACCGCAGCAACGGCACTATGTGGGCAGACGAACAGACCATGCGCGAGGTATATTTCAAGGGCTTTGAAATGTGCGTAAAACAGGGCAATACCTTAGGCATAATGAGCGCGACGTGCCGCGTAGGCGCGGTATGGGCGGGCGGCAACTATAACCTGATAACAAAACTGCTGCGTGAAGAGTGGGGATTTGAAGGCTGCGTCGTTACCGACTACGTCGATCCCGAAAGCTTTTCCAGCTACGACCAGATGATAAGGGCGGGCGGCAATCTCATCCTTGCAGACGCTCAACTTAAATATTATAAAGGCACGCCCACCACGCTCACCGCGCTGCGCAATGCCGCTCACGGCCTGCTGTATTCGCTGGCAAACAGCAATGCCGTCAACACGGCGGACGGCGACCCCGTCATGCCCGCAACGATTTCGTCGTTTGAAGGGTGCGAACTTACCCGCGGCATCATAAACGTGCCTTATACGGGCAGTGTGGCTACGGCCGAGATCAACTCGTTCTACGGCGATTTGACCGAAGACGAGATAACTTACGCGCTGGCGGAAAACAGTACGCCGCTTCCCGAAGGCCTTGTGCTGAATTCCGATGGCACGGTGACGGGCACGCCCCTCACCGCGGTATCAAACAGCAGGATAACCGTTGTTGCAACTTGCCGCGGGCAGAGCATGACGGCTTCATTCATCATCAACGTCACAAACGGCGATCCGGAAATAATCTATTCTGCCGGCAATATAGCTTCGGCAGGCCTGGGCAAGCCCTATACCGCCACGGTTGCAACGGCTTCGGTATTTGCTCCTAACGCCTCGGAAGAGGAAATTGCGCAACTTCCCGAAATATCTTACGCCCTCGCAAACGGAAGCTCGCTGCCCGCGGGCCTGCAGCTCGGTTCCGACGGCACCATCAGCGGCACGCCGAAATTTGCGGTCAAAGGTTTTACTTTCAGCGTAACGGCAACGGCGGAAGGACTTGCAAGCAAGACGGTCGAATATAAATTCTCCGTGCTCGGCGAGCTTACGTTCGGAACGGGCACGCTCGAAGCGGGCAAATACGGCCAAAGTTATGTGGGCAGAATAACTCCCGCAACGGGCGGTGAAGGCATAACGTATGCCCTTAAAGAAGGATCTGCTCTCCCCGGCGGACTTACGCTGACTGCGGGCGGCTATATAGTGGGCACGCCTACGCAGGCGGTGACGAATCACAAATTTACCGTGGTTGCCGTATGCGATACCGCTCCCGCGCAGGAGGCCGAATACTCTATAACGATAGGCATCAACTATAACGTCGCCGCTCTTACCGTGCCGGACGGCTCTGCGGGCACAAGTTACGATACTCGCATAGATATGGCGCAGGGCGCCGGCGACGTAACATATAAAATAGTCGGCGGTGAACTTCCGGAAGGTCTTACCCTCACGCCGGACGGCGCGATAACGGGCACGCCCGGGCAGGCCGGCGTATTCACGGTGACGGTAGAGGCAGAGGCCGAAGGGATCGCATCAGACAGGACCGAACTTACCCTGTATATAGCGGGCAATGCGTCGGGCACGGATACATGGTTCGTACTGTGTATTTCCGTTGTTGCGGCACTCATCGTCGTTTCGGTCGTGGCAGGCATCGTTGCGGGGAAATCCGGCAGATCCGGATCCAAAGGCGGCAGAAGATGAAAGGCGCTGTAAATAAAATGCGGCAGGTCTGTGCGGGCATTGCCCGCACGGGCGCGCCGCGCTTGAGGTGAAGCATGAAAAAGACAAAAAGCAAATCCACTGCCCTTAAAGTATGGGCGATAATTTTTGCCGCCTTGTTCGTATTCGCGTTTGTGGTAACGCTTGTTTTAACGCAGAATCCGTTTCTGTATTACACGATAAATTCCACGTCGCTCGGCGGCAGCCAACGCTATCTGAAATCGGGCGACCCCTCCGAATATATGTACTACAAGGCCGATTACGGCAGCAAGGCGGAGGTTCTTTCCGCGGCGAACGCCCTCAACGAGAGGATAGTGGACGAGGGCATTGTCCTTTTGAAGAATGAAGGGAACGCTCTTCCCCTTAAGGGCAAGAATATAACCGTGCTCGGCAAAAACTCGGTCAACCCCGTTTACGGCGGCACGGGCTCCAATCAGGACAGCGGAACAAGCCAGGACGAGATAACGGACTTATATGAAGGCCTCGAATCCGCCGGTTTCAACTGCAATCCCGCGATGAAAACTTTCTATAACGATAAGTCGAGGTCGGGAAATCCCCGCCCCGTACAGCCCGAAATGGGCGATGAGGTCACGGGCTTCCCCACGGCGGAGACGCCCGTGCAGTCTTACGGCTCCGATATAACGGGCTCATTTTCGCAGTATGACGACGCGGCTATAGTGTTCCTTTCGCGCATCGGAGGCGAAGGTTTCGACCTGCCGCGCACAATGTTCTGGAACGGCAAAAGCTATGCCGACTGGTCTGCAAAGCAATCTGAAAGAAAACTTGTCGACGGGGCGGAGAGCATGGATTCGCACTACCTTGAACTTGACAAGAACGAAAAGGATCTTTTAAAGCTTGCCAACGATAATTTCGATAACGTGATCGTGGTATTCAACAGCCCTTCCGCAATGGAGCTCGGCTTTTTGAAGGACGGCACATACCCCAACGTGAGGGGTGCGCTTTGGCTGGGCTGTCCCGGGAACTCTGGCATGAGCGCTCTGGGCAGAGTGTTGAGCGGCGCGGTCGATCCCTCGGGCAGGCTGGTGGATACGTTCTCTGCCGATTTTACCAAAGACCCTTCCTGGTATAACTTTGCAAACAATCTGCAGGCCGACGGGCACAGGTACACGCGCGACGGCTCTTCCGTAAACGCCTGGTTCGTCGAATACCGCGAGGGCATATATACCGGCTACCGCTACTACGAAACGCGCGGATACACCGCCGGCGAGGACTGGTACAAACAGAACGTCGTCTATCCTTTCGGCTACGGCCTTTCGTACACGCAGTTCGATTATAGCGTAACGCCTTCCGCGGAGGACGGCGCAACGCTTGAAAAGGACGGTAAGCTTTCCTTTGAGGTGGATGTGACCAATGTGGGCGACTATGACGGCAAAGAGGTCGTTCAGCTCTATTATTCGGCGCCGTATACCGAGGGCGGCATAGAAAAATCCCACGTCGTGCTGGGCGATTTTGCAAAGACGGATGTTCTTGAAAAGGGCGGTGCTCCCGGCAAGGTGACGCTCGAACTGGATGTGCGTGATATGGCTTCTTACGACTATTCCGACGCAAACGGCAACGGGGTTAAGGGCTATGAACTGGACAGCGGCGTCTACACCATATATATCACCGATAACGCCCACGGCTGGGCGGACGAAAATGTTATAAAGTTCACATACACCGTGCCGGAAACGGAGGAAGGCGTCGGTTTTGTATATGAGAACGACGATGCCACAAACGCTCCCGTGAACAACCTGTTCGACGACGTAAGTTCCGGCATAGCGCAGGAAAATTACCTCTCCCGCAAAGACGATTTCGCCAATTTTGAAAATCTTAAAGGCGCTTCCGAAGCCTCTTACCGCGACAGGGACAGGGCGTTCACCGATTCGCTCACGTACAGGCTGAACGATAAAGAGGGCGACCCGTGGTATGCGAACGAGGCGCCCGAACAGAGCAAGCGGCCGGTGAGCTATTCGCAGTCTATAAAACTTTACGAGCTGATAGGCAAGCCTTATAACGACGAGCTGTGGAACAAATTTATGGATCAGCTCACCGTCGACCAGATGGTGACGCTCATATCCACGGGTAACTTCCGTACGCTTGCATTGGAGAACGTGGATAAGCCGCTCACTACGGAGGCCGACGGCCCCATGGGCTTTGCGCTCTTTATGGGCGACGACGCCGTCTACGATACCTGTTATTATGCCAGCGAATGCGTGCTTGCCGCCACGTTCAACAAGGATCTTGCCTACGAGATGGGCAAAATGGTGGGCAACGAAGGCCTTATAGGCAACGAACGGGACGGCAACGAACGGGACGGCAGTACGCCCTATTCGGGTTGGTATGCCCCTGCAATGAACATACACCGTAGCCCCTTCGGCGGCAGAAATTTTGAATATTATTCGGAGGACGGCTACCTTTCGGGCGTTATGGCGTCAAACGTTGCAAAGGCCGCAAAGCAAAAGGGCCTTTATACTTTCGCAAAGCACTTTGCACTCAACGAACAGGAAACCAAGCGCGATTACACCGGCCTCGTCACATGGGCAAACGAGCAGTCTATGCGCGAGATATACTTCAAGCCGTTCGAAATGTCGGTAAAAGACGGCGGCATAACCGCGCTTATGACGGCGTTCAACCGCATAGGCGTAACGTGGACGGGCGGTTCGTATCCTCTCCTTACGCAGCTTCTGCGCGAAGAGTGGGGCTTTGAAGGTATGGTGATAACCGATTTCAACCTCAAATCGTATATGAATGCCGACCAGATGATACGCGCGGGTGGAGATCTTTCTCTCAGCCCGGGGAAAAGTCCGTCCTCGACGTCTACGCCAACCGATATAGCCAATATCAGGCGCGCGGTAAAAAATATAATGTTCACCGTTGCAAATTCGTGCGCTATGAACGGGCACGGCGCAAACGTGATATGGGCTTACACCACGCCGGTGTGGGTGATATGGCTTATAGTTGTAGATTGCGTGTTGTTTGTTGCAGCGGCGGCCTTCGGCACCGTCATACTGCTAAAAAAATTCAAGCCGAATATTTTTAAAATCAAATCGGAGGTAGATTAAAATGAAATGCAGAAAGATTTTGGGAATGTTGCTTGCTGTTGCCGTCATCGGCAGCGCGGCGGCGCTTGCCGCGTGCGGCGGCGGAGGAGGGAACGGAGGCGGCGGTTCGCAGACGTATACGCTCGAGGCCGAATATATTGACCTTGACAATGTGTCCGGCGCGGGAACTTCCATCGATAAAAGCGGCGTAGACATGATCTACGGCGATGGCACGCAGGCGCAGAAGGATCTCGGCTGGAGCAACGGCTATTATGTGGGGTATACGTATTCTGTAAATCAGCCGCTCAACTTTGTGTTCGAATCCGACGGTGCCGCAACGGCCACCATAATACTGCGCCTCGGTTCCGAGCTCGGCGATCTCAATCTTACGCCGGATATATACTCGGTAAAACTCAACGGCAAAGAGATCCCGTACACCTCGATATATGTGCAGGGCACTTCCGGTATGGGGGCCATGGCCGAAATGAAGTTTTCCGATAAAACCGTCACAAATTCCGCAACGTTGAAGGAGGGCAAAAACGTCATTTCGCTCACCGTTCTCAGCAACACGCTCAACCCCGGTTCGGACGGCGCAGGCAGAACGGGAGGACCCGTCGTGGACTGCATAAAAGTGCAAACTTCCGCCAACCTTACCTGGTCGCCCAAGACGGACAACATCGAAAGGCGCGATAACCCTATAGGTTAAAATTGTCCGCGCAAGATGGACGCAATGCCGACAGGACGAGCTGTGGCAGATTGTGGTAAATTGTTAAATAGTAAAAAACGAAGAGTCGGGCGTTTTATCGCCCGGCCCTTTTGTTTTACACGGCAAAGCGCTCGTTGTTTGTAAATGAGTGCTTCGCTTTATAATCAAAACCTCCCTGCTTTATAGCGTGGAGTTTTTACGTTAATACACTTTATAGTGTGGCGGCAAAATGCAGCGTGAGTATTACAAAAGTACATTCTTATAGTGTTTTACAGATCCAGGCTGTAGGGGTCAAGCAGAAATTGCCTTAGCCCTATCGTAAGATAGCCTTTGTCATCGCGGCGGGGCTTTATGTCGCGTTCTATTATTATTATCTTTTTGAACGAGTCGCCCGTCTTGTCAAAAGAGCGCGTTTCCTGCAATCTCTTCTCTTCGGTCGGTATGTCGTATGCCGATTGTATATAATAGCGCTTATTGCCGAGGTTTGCCACAAAGTCTATTTCAAGCTGTTTTTTTACGTCTTTGCCGCCGTCATATTCCCGGCTCTCAACGACACCCACGTCAACATTGTAACCGCGGTAGCGTAATTCGTTGAAGATGATGTTCTCCATGATATGCGTCGGTTCGGTCTGCCGGAAATTGAGCCGCGCATTGCGCAGGCCTATGTCCTCAAAGTAAACTTTGTATGGGGTATTTATATATTTTCTGCCCTTAACGTCGTAGCGAAGCGCTTTCTTGATTATGAATGCTTCCTGCAGGTATTCAATGTATTTGCTTATTGTGGAGGCGGCTATCGTTGAGCGCTTTACGCTTTTGAATGTATCGGCAAGTTTGGCGGGGTTTGTCAACGTGGATATACAGCTTGATAGCACGTCCAACAATTCGCCTAGATCTCTGTCGGAAAATAAATTGTTGCGCTTTACTACGTCCTGCAGATATACGGTCTTAAGTTGTGTTTCAAGATATGCTATTTTTTGCTCGTCAGTCTTAAAGGACAGCGTTGCAGGCAACCCGCCGTAGACCATGTATTCTTCAAGTGCGGCATCGGTATTTCCGCCATATGCGGGCAGAAATTCGGAAAAGGACAGCGGGAGAATGTGTATCTCGTCGCCGCGCCCGGCAAATTCGGTAAGAATGTCGGTGGATAAAAATCTGGAGTTGCTGCCGGTAACGTATATATCTATATTGTCATTTCTAAGGTACCCGTTTAGCACGCTCTCAAACCCGTCAAGTTCTTGTATCTCGTCAAGCAGAAGGTAATAGTTGCCGTCGTTCCTGATTTTGTCTGAGATATATTCTATAAATTTTGCGGGATCGGCTTTGCGTTTTTCGCGTATGAGCGCTGTAAAGTTTTCTCCGATAGATAACAGGTCTTTTGCCGAATCGAAGGCGAATCTGATTATGTGATCTTCCGGTGTTCCCGCTTCAAGCAAGTGTCTGTAAAACAGATTGTTCATAAGGTACGACTTGCCGCTCCGCCGTATGCCCGTGATGACTTTTATAAGCCCGTTATTTTTACGGGCTATAAGCCTGTTCAGATAGACGTCGCGCTTGATATCCATTTTCTGCTCCGCATGCATTTTTTGAAAGTATAACATTATCCATCTTAAAAAGCAAGCGAAACGAAATAACTTTTAATATTTTTTCCGAAACGGAAAATTTAATAAAAGTAATGTTTTGGTTGTAGCCGATAAAAAGTTAAATTATTTTGTCGCAAATTTGTCGCAAAGATTTATGCGGACACTTAAAACGGGGCCAATTTGAGCAAAAAAAGCTCAAATTGGCCCCGTTTTTATATATTTTTACATCTCGCGTTGTCCCTTCAAGTCCAACAAGCGGAGCCATTCCGGTGATAATGGCGACGAGGTCCCACCTGTTCCCATTCCGAACACAGAAGTTAAGCTCGTCTACGCCGAAAGTACTTGGCATATAGCGCCCGGGAGGATAGGAAGTTGCCGGATTTCAATCAAAAATGACCGTTTTCAAGCCGAAAACGGTCATTTTTCATGTGTTTTGGAGATATTTTCAAAACGATGCGATTTGTGTTTTATGCCCCGAAAAACACAAAAAATATAGACAAATTACACATACTTTTATGATTTTTGTGGCATACCTGTAATCGAACGTCGTTCGTAAATTTAAGGCAAAAGTCTCGTTTTAATCGGCGTTTTGGGGCATGAATTGGGGCATAAAATCGCCGTTTAATCGTTTGTTATCGAACGTTTTTCGGTGCGACTGAAAGTATAGACAATAAAAAAGGGAGCGGCGCTCCCTTTCCCTTAAATATTGTCGTATGTATAATCCAGCTTCCGACCCTCGGTCAAGAGGAACTCGTCGGAAAGGTCTGCGTATGTATCTGCAAGCCCGCCGAGATTGTGGCCCACAAACTTCTTTATTGCCGCCTCTGCGACTCCGCATTCCATACAGCGGGTGTAGAAAGTAGTGCGTAAGTCGTAAAGCCTATGTCCGGGCAGTATCTTATTGAACTTGTTTCTTATCTGCTCAAGGCGGGTAAAGTAAAGTTCGGTTATATCTTCTAAATAAGGTTTTAACATCGGAGTAACGGGTATCTTTTTAAGTTCTGTTTTGCCATTCTTTCTCTTGCTGTTATTGGCTACAATAAAATCGCCCTCTATGCGTGCCGTCTTATACTCGTTAGGGCGCAGGCCTGTATATAGGGCTATGGCAAACATGAGTTGATAGGGAGTGTCTGCCGTCTTTTCAAGCAATAGCCTTTCCTCTGCTTTTGTAAGAGCTTTACCGTGTTCGCGCTCGTGCTTCTGATGAAATACCATGTCCATAGGGTTGTTAGGTATAAGTCCGTGCTTTACAGCCGCTTTGAAGATAAGGTTGAGGATGGTAAATAAGTCCTCGGCAGTTTTGCCTTTGCCGTCGGCTTCGAGTTTATCTAACAGAATCTGGCAATTCTTCGGCGTTATCTTTTTGAGCTGCATATTACCGAAACACGGCTGTAAATGGTTTTTGAATTGGTTGAGCGCAACTCTCAACGTGCTCGCGGCGACTTTGCGTTTGTAGAAATTTTCAAAGAAATAATCGGCAAAGTCGGTGAAAGTGGAGGGAATGGCGGCGTCGCTCGCTTTGTTTACCGCTTTCTCTGCTACGCTTAACCTGTCTATAAATTTCCGCTTGGCCTCGTCGAGAAAATTTGCGGAAACCTGAATATCGTAGCCGTTTCTGCGATAACGTATCTCATAATTCCAGTTGTGCTTGCCGCTCCTGCGTTTGCGGACGTGTGCGGTGCAGCCGTTAGTTCTGAATTCTTTTTTGAATGTCTTAGGCATTTTAGAAATTTCCTTTTGCGTAAAGCGTACCGAACCGTCCGGCTCTAAATGAGAGTCGGAGTTGTCGCCTGAAACGCTGCGGTCTTGGCTATAAGATTTGCTATTTCGTTTTGTTCCTCCTCAGGCGCGTACTGCGTCAGACTTAGTAGTTTTTGGATCTGTTGATAAGTCATTTATGTTTCAAATCGGATGCTTTCTTGGCAATTCCAATGTAACACTTTTTG
>UMIY01053976.1_pt1 | contig 19311 bp, 20 predicted proteins | sample 1965921 | NCBI WGS metagenome assembly UMIY01 (sample SAMEA4836134, study PRJEB28245) | human gut metagenome | biome: gut microbiome; material: fecal sample | place: Denmark | collected 2008
GGTCTGGAGATCATCCTGCACCGCCAGAGCCTCAAAGATATCATCCGTGCAGCCCACAGGCAGATGAGAGGAGTTGGTGTAGTAGGGGGTGTCGCCGGGATTCTTGGCGGCGGTGATGATGTCGGGGTACTTCTCCACATCGTGCTTGGCCAGCCGGTAGGTGGTGGACTCGGCGGGGGTGGCCTCCAGGTTGTAGAGGTCGCCGTACTGCTCCTGATAGTCAGACAGGCGCTCCCGCATATGGTTGAGGACGTCCTTGGCGAAGGCCTGAGTCTCGGGATGAGTCAGATCCTTGCGCAGCCACTTGGCATTGAGGCCCACCTCGTTCATGCCGATGAGGCCGATGGTGGAGAAGTGGTTGTCAAAGGTGCCCAGATAGTGCTTGGTGTAGGGATAGAGGCCGGCGTCCATCAGCTTGGTGATGACGGTGCGCTTGGTCTTGAGGCTCCGGGCAGCGATATCCATGACGTGGTCCAGACGCTGGTAGAACTCCTCGGGGGTCTTGGAGAGGTAGGCGATCCGGGGCAGGTTGATGGTGACCACGCCCACGGAGCCGGTGGACTCGCCGGAGCCGAAGTAGCCGCCGGACTTCTTGCGCAGCTCCCGCAGGTCCAGACGCAGGCGGCAGCACATGCTGCGCACGTCGCTGGGCTCCATGTCGGAGTTGATGTAGTTGGAGAAGTAGGGAGTGCCATACTTGGCGGTCATCTCAAAGAGGAGACGGTTGTTTTCCGTGTCGGACCAGTCGAAGTCCTTGGTAATGGAGTAGGTGGGGATGGGGTACTGGAAGCCCCGGCCGTCGGCGTCGCCCTCGGTCATGATCTCGATGAACGCCTTGTTCACCATGTCCATTTCCTTCTTGCAGTCGCCGTAGGTGAAGTCCTGCTCCTTGCCGCCCACGATGGCGGGGAGGTTCTCCAGATCCTTGGGCACGGTCCAGTCCAGGGTGATGTTGGAGAAGGGGGCCTGGGTGCCCCAGCGGGAAGGCGTGTTGACGCCAAAGACGAAGGACTGGATGCACTGCTTGACTTCCTTCTGGGTGAGCTTGTCCACCTTGACAAAGGGGGCAAGATAGGTATCGAAGGAGCTGAACGCCTGGGCGCCGGCCCACTCGTTCTGCATGATGCCCAGGAAGTTCACCATCTGGTTGCACAGAGTGGAAAGGTGGCTTGCCGGGGTGGAGTTGATCTTGCCGGGGATCCCAAGGCCTTGCTGAATCAGCTGCTTGAGGCTCCAGCCGGCGCAGTAGCCGGTGAGCATGGAGAGGTCATGGAGATGGATGTCGCCGCTCTTGTGGGCATTGGCAATCTCAGGATCATAGATCTCGCTGAGCCAGTAGTTGGCGGTGATGGCACCGGAGTTGGAGAGGATCAATCCGCCCACGGAATAGGTGACCGTGGAGTTCTCCTTCACCCGCCAGTCGTTGATGTGCAGGTAGTTGTTCACCAGCTCCTTGTAGTCCAGCACGGTGGAGTTCAGGTTGCGGATCTTCTCCCGCTGCTTGCGGTAGAGGATATAGGCTTTGGCCACATCGGCGTAGCCGGCCTCGGAGAGGACCTTCTCCACGCTGTCCTGGATGTCCTCCACGGTGATCTTGCCGTCGGAGATCTTCTCCTGATAATCCGCCGTTACCTTCAGGGCCAGCAGATCGATGATATCGGGATTGTACTCCTTGTTGGTGGCTTCAAAGGCCTTGGTAATGGCCATGCTGATCTTGGAAAGATTGAACTCGGCGATTTTTCCGTCACGCTTCACTACCTGATACATGAAGACCCCTGCTTTCTCTCGTATTTTCCGGTGCGCTGCGTTTCCGGCAAGCGCCTGTAGATAACATTCTATCATATCCTGCGGGGAAGTCAATGTGGTTGGGACACAAGATATTGGGTTTCTTTTCGTAAAAAATGCTGAATGCTCACTAGATTTAGTCTATACCCCGAAGGTTGACTTCCCCGAAGAAGGGGCGGAGCAACAGGGTGAAATCGCGCATTTCCTGGGGGGTAAAGGGGCTGCATCCGCTGCCCACCAGGTTTCCGGAGTCCACAAAGGCCTGCAGAAAGTAACGGGGAGAGCCCTCCAGCCACCGTCCGATGGCCAAGAGATCCTCCGGGGTGTGGAACTCCCGAACCAGGGTGGTGCGGAACTCGAAGTCCACGCCGCTTTGCCGCAGCAGCTTCACACTCTCGGCCACCGGGGCGGTGTCCAGCCCGGGGATGCCGCAGGTGATGGGGTACTTTTCCGGCGCGTTCTTGATGTCCATGGCCACGTAGTCCACCAGTCCCTCCTCCAAAATGGCGGAGAGCCGGTCGGGAAAGAAGCCGTTGGTGTCCAGCTTCACTGCAAAGCCCATCTGCCGGATCTTCCGTAGGAAGTCTGCCGCGTCGGGCTGCAGCAAAGGTTCGCCGCCGGAGAGAACCACGCCGTCCAGCAGCTTGGTACGGGTGGCGAGAAAGGAGAGGACCGCCTCCTCGCCCAGTTCCGGCGTCTCATCCAGCCGTGTTACCAGCAGGGCGTTGTGGCAGAAGGGACAGCGCAGGTTGCACCCGCCGGTGAACACGGTAGCCGCCAGTTTGCCAGGGTAGTCCACCATGGCCAGTTTTTGCAGTCCGCATAGATACATTGTACCCGCCCCTTCCAAATTCGCCAGATGTTGTTATTCTATCGCGGAAATACCACAATATCAAGTGATATGTGCAACAGGCGGGTGGAAAATCCCACGGGGTCTGGTTGATGAAAGTGAAGCCGAGCTGTGCGCGGGCGGCTACCGGAGCGGCAGCAATCGGTACGTTATGGCGCTGGGCGCAAGACGAAAAAAGTCCCCCGGCAGCTTCAGCTGCCGGGGGACTTTGCATGAAGATTTGTGGTTCAGCTCTGGCGGAACCGGGAGAGGAAGTCTTTCGTTTCCTGGCGCTGGGGGTTGCCGAAGACCTCGGCGGGAGCGCCTTCCTCGCAGATGACGCCCTGGTTCATGTACACCACATGGGTGGAGACGTCCCGGGCGAAGGCCATCTCGTGGGTCACCACCAGCATGGTCATGCCCTCATTGGCCAGGGCCTGCATGACGGTGAGGACTTCACCCACCATCTCCGGATCCAGAGCGGAGGTAGGCTCGTCAAAGAGCAGCACTTCCGGATCCATGGCCAGGGCCCGGGCGATGGCCACCCGCTGCTTCTGGCCGCCGGAGATCTGCCGGGGCTTGGCGTTGATGTAGGGAGACATGCCCACCTTTTCCAGATAGTTCATGGCACTCTTGCGGGCGTCCTCCCGGTTCTTTTTGAGAACCTTCACCTGGCCCACCATGCAGTTTTCCAGCACGGTCATGTTGTTGAAGAGGTTGAAGGACTGGAACACCATGCCCACATGGGAGCGGTAGTTGGCGGCGTTGACGCCCCGGCCGGCCACGTCCTGGCCGTGGTAGAGGATCTCCCCGGAGGTGGGGGTTTCCAGCAGGTTGATGCACCGCAGCAGGGTGGATTTGCCGGAGCCAGAGGCTCCGATGATGGAGATGACATCTCCCTTGTCCACAGTGAAGTCGATATCCCGCAGTACCTGGTTGGTGCCGAACGCCTTGGAGAGGTGCCGGACCTCTAAAATCAGTTCACCCATATCAGCGATCTCCTCTCGTGCTGCCGTTGCGGTTTTTCAGGGCCTGCTTGGTGCGCTCCCGGTACTCCTTGCTGTGCTCGTCGAAGGGGGTGCCCCGGTCCGGATGGCTGTAAGTCCCGGCGGTCATGGTCAAGGGATCCGTCTGCACCAGTTCGTAGCTGTCGGAGCCGTCCAGCAGCTTTTCGATCCACCGCAGGGCGAAGGAGGCGATGAGGGTCATGGTGAGATAGCCCACCATTTCGATGGCCGCGGAGGGAAAGTACATGTTGTTGACGCCCACGATATAGCGGTGGGCGGCGAAGAACTCCGTAAAGGAGATGATGAACATGACGGAGGAGTCCTTGATGTTAATAATGAAGTTGTTGCCGATCTGGGGAATGATATTGCGGATGGCCTGGGGCAGAATAACGGAAGTCATGGTCTGCACGTGGGTCATGCCGATGGCCTTGGCGCCCTCCGTCTGGCCCGGGTCAATGGAGATGATGCCGCCCCGGACGGATTCGGCCATGTAGGCGCCGGTGTTGATGGACACCACGATGATGGAGGCCAGCCAGATGCCGCTGTTGCCGGAGAAGGCCACCTGTCCGTCGGTGAAATAGGGCAGGCCGTAGTAAATGAACACGGCCTGGAGCACCATGGGGGTGCCCCGGAAGACCTCCACATAGATCCGTACGATCACCCGCACCAGCTTCAAAAAGAAGCGCTTGACGGGAGGATCATTCTTGGCGTAGGGGATTGTGTTGAGGATGCCGCACACCAGGCCGATGATGCAGCCGATCACCGTGGCGACAACGGCCAGGATGATGGTGTTTTTGATGCCGTTCCAGTACATGGGAGAGTACTTGGTCCAGAGTACGACGATGTCCTGACCCAGCTCCAACAGCTTTTCCATGGAGGGGATTCGCTCCTTTCGTTAAAGACACGGCAGCCTCCAGCCCCGTTCAGGGCTGGAGGCACGTGTGTAAAATTACAGGTCTGCCGGGAACTTAGACCTCAGGCTGGACGGCGATGGCCTCGTCCATCAGGGTGTTGAAGTCATCCTCGGTCATGGTGGAGAGGACGGCGTCGATGGCGTCCTTGAGGGCGGTGTTGCCCTTCTGGACGGAGATGCCGATGTTCACGTTCTCGGCCCGCTCCTCCTCGGTGGCAAACTGGAAGTCGCCGTCGGTGCCGGAGAAGTTCAGGATCACCAGGTTGTCGTCCTTGGCCACGGCGCCCATGGCGGTGGGCATGTCGGTGCAGATGAAGTCCACGGTGCCGGTCTGCAGCTGCATGATCATGGCAGGAGCGGTCTCGGCGGGAGCCAGCAGGTTGGCGTTTTCAATCTGGGGCAGGCAGGAGTCATACCAGATGGTGCCGGACTGGGCGGTGCAGGTACCGCCGGCCAGATCTGCAATGGAGGTAGCGGAGGCATAGGGGCTGTCCTTGGTGGTCACGCACACGATGGTGGCGTAGTAGTAGGGGCCTGCCATGTCCACCTCGGCCATACGGTCAGCAGTCATGGACTGGCCGGCGATGTTGGCGTCCATGGTGCCGGCCTGGACAGCGGGAGTCAGGGAATCCCATGCACTGGAGACGACCTCCAGCTCCCAGCCGTAGGCGTCGCAAATCTTCTGAGCGATCATGACGTCATAGCCGTTGGCATAGGCGCCGGGCACGTTGGAGATGGGCACAGCGCCGTTGGAATCATCCATCTGGGTCCAGTTGTAGGGAGCATAGGCACACTCCATACCCACGGTGAACACGCCGTCTTCCAGGCCGGGGATGTCGCTGGTATCGGTCTGCGTCTCGGAACCCTCAGTCTGGGTGGTCTCCTCGTCGGTGGTGGTCTCGGTGGTGTCGCTGCCGCCGCAGGCGGTCAGGGACAGGGCCATGCACAGGGCCAGCAGCAAAGTTACAAATCTTCTCATCTTCGTCACCTTTCCAAAAAATTGATTGTTGCGGCGTGAAAAAACCGGTTCTCCCGCCGTCCGCCGCTGGGGCCGGAGAACAAAAAATGAACCGCTTTGTCAAGCGGTCCATGGAAAAGGCGGAATGACGCAAGGATTCCGACAGCCATTGATAGCGCTTCACAAAGTCTTGTGACAGTCCGGCGGGTATTTCCCGACGGCCCAGCGCCCCGGAGCCAGGCAGCTCCAAAACACTTCGGCGATGTTCCCTTTTCCGCCCGGCGGCTGCCTGGCCTTGCCGGAGGGTACTGATGAACCTCGCGCCTCTATCTAAGCGATTCAATTTTGAGGGCATCATACCACCGGAAAGGAGCGCTGTCAACGGGCAGAATTGGAAATATTGGAAATTTTGTGCATCCTGTCGGGAAAAACCGGGAAAAAAGACGTTGCGTCTGTGGGAAGGGCATGGTAGTGTAGAGCCAGACGCTGAAAGAAAGGAAGTTTTTCGTGCAGAATTTTGAACTGGCCATTCTGGACGCTATCCAGGCCCATCTTCGCTGCGGCTTTCTGGATGCGGTGCTGCCTGCCGTCAGCTGGACCTGCAACCACGGAGAGCTGTGGATTTTGCTGGCGGTGGTGCTGGTGCTCTTCCGCAAGACCCGCCGCCAGGGCTGGAGCGTGGGATGCGCCCTGGTGTTGGACCTCATCTGCTGCAATCTGATCCTCAAGCCCCTGGTGGGCCGCATCCGGCCCTTTGCGGTGAATACCGCCGTGGAACTGTTGACGGCCCCGCCCCTGGATGCCTCTTTCCCCTCAGGACACACGGCGGCCTCTTTCGCGGCGGTATTCGCGCTCCAGGCCAGCGGCTCCCGGCTGTGGAAGCCCGCCCTGGCAGTTGCGGTGGTCATCGCCTTTTCCCGGCTGTACCTGTACGTCCACTGGCCCAGCGACGTGCTCTGCGGAGCGCTGCTGGGCGCAGCTCTGGGGTATGCCGGCGCGTATCTGGTGAAAGTCCTTTACCACCGGACGGGACGCCTTCCCTAAAAAACACCAGCCGCGGACGCAATGCCGTCCGCGGCTGGTGCGCTGTTTTTGGGAAAAATCAGTGCTGGGTGCCGTCCTCCTCGCCGGGGTGGAGGAACTTGCGGATGGCGAAGATCCCCGCCACGGCACCTACCCCCAGGAGGGTATCCAGGGAGCTGCCGTGGGTGACGATCATCTGCCGGGCGATGGTGAAGAGCAGCACGTCGATGACAGAGGCGGCGGTGTGGAGAGCCAGCATCTTCACAAACTCCAGTCCCATCACCAGCAGCAGCGCTCCTGAGAGGAAGTCCCCCACGGAGAAACTCTCCGGCACGGCGGTGAGGTCCGCGGCAGTCTGATAGAACAGCATGACGGCGCCGGCCACGATGACCACCAGAATGGCGGCGGCCAGCACCAGTTCCAAAATCCGGGTGATTTTCAAAAGCAGGGTGTGGGGATCTTTCATGGGAATCTCCTTTTGTGGGAAAATGTATGGATTCAGTTTATCAGAAATCCCGCCGCCGTCAAGGCCCGCCTTGCGCAAAGGCAAAACTTGGGGTATACTATTTTAATCTGTGAATTCATTCCAGGAGGCAATCCCATGAAGCTCATGGCCATTGACGGCAACAGCATCATCAACCGGGCCTATTACGGCATCCGCCCCCTTACCACCCGGGACGGGCTCTATACCCACGCCGTGTTCGGCTTTCTCACCACGCTGCTGCGGCTGCGGGAGGAGGAGAAGCCCGACGCGGTGTGCGTCACCTTTGATGTCCACGCCCCCACCTTCCGCCACACGGCGGACGAGGCGTACAAGGCCACCCGCAAGCCCATGCCGGAGGAGCTGCACATGCAGATGCCGGTGCTCAAGGAAGTCCTGGACGCCCTGAACATCCCCCGCTATGAGCTGGAGGGATGGGAGGCGGACGATTTGCTTGGCACCATTTCCCGCAAGTGTGAGGCATCGGACTGGGAGTGCGTGGTGGTGACGGGGGACAAGGACTCCCTGCAGCTCATCACCGACAAGACCAAGGTGAAGCTGGTGTCAACCCGCATGGGCCAGACCACTACCAAGGATATGACTCCGGCGGCCTTCCGGGAACAATACGGCTTCGATCCCATCCACATGATCGACCTCAAGGCCCTCATGGGGGACGCCTCCGACAACATCCCCGGCGTCCCCGGTGTGGGAGAGAAGACCGCCATGGATCTCATCCAGAAGTACGGCAGCATCGAGACCCTCTACGAGAAGATGCCGGACATCGAGGCAAAGCCCGCCGCCATCCGAAAACTGGCCGCTGGGGAGGAGAGCGCCCGCCATTCCTATTGGCTGGCCACCATTGCCACCGACGCGCCGCTGGAGTTCCGCCCGGAGGACAATCTGGTGCGTGACCCCGGCCCGGCGGCGTACCCCCTCTTTTTGCGCCTGGAGTTCACCAAACTCATCGAGCGCTTCGGCCTTACAGCGGAACCGGCCGCCCAGGCGGTGGAGAAAAAAGCCGCGGACTACACGATGACAGTAGAGCAGGTGACGGAGCCGCAGCAGGCGGAGAAGCTGCTCTCTTTGTGGGGGGAAGCGGACCATGTGGCCCTGCTGGCCCTGCCGGACCTCACCGGCGTGTCGGTGGTGTGCGGGACCGGGGAGACGACTGCCCTGACGGCCGAGCTGTTCTTCGACCAGTATCAGGGGGATTGGAATGGCCTTTTGCGGGCGTTGTTCTCCGCCGATATCAAAAAGGTCTCCCACAACGTCAAAGACCTCATGCACACGTTGCTGGAAAATGGACTCCCTGCTGAGGGCTTCATCTTTGACACAGCCCTGGCGGCCTACCTGCTGGACGCAACGGCGGGAAGCTACGACTTGGCGCGCCTCTTTGTGACCTATTACAATGAGGAGCTGCCCAAGCCGCTCCATCTGGAAAAGGACGCCTTCTCCCTGCTGGGAGACCCGGCGGCGGCCCAAGCCAGCTTCGATCGCTACGCCGCGGCGGTGGACGCCCTGTACGAAACCCTGGTCCCCAAGCTCCGGGAGAAGGATCTGTGGGATCTGCTTCAAACGGTGGAGATGCCTCTTTGCCGGGTACTGGCGGAGATGGAGCTGGCCGGCTGCCGGGTGGATGCCCGGGCTCTGGCCGCCTTTGGAGAGCTGCTCTCCGCCCGGGCCGGGGAGATTCAGCAGAGGATCTATGATATGGCGGGGGAGGAGTTCAATATCAACTCCCCCAAGCAGCTGGGGGGAATCCTCTTTGACAAGCTGGGCCTGCCCCACGGCAAGAAGACGAAGACCGGCTGGTCCACCAATGCCGACGTGCTGGAAAAGCTCCGTTATGAGGCCCCTATCGTGGGGGCGGTGCTGGAGTACCGCCAGCTTACCAAGCTCAAGTCCACCTATGCCGACGGTTTGCTCAAAGCCATGGACAGCGACGGCAGGGTGCGTACCTCTTTCCAGATGACGGTGACCGCCACCGGCCGCCTGAGCTCCACGGAGCCCAATCTCCAGAACATTCCCACCCGCACGGACCTGGGCAGTGAGATCCGCAAGATGTTCATTCCCGCCGATGGGTGTGTGCTGGTGGATGCGGACTACTCCCAGATCGAGCTGCGGCTCCTGGCCCACATCTCCGGCGATGAGGGGATGCGGGAGGCCTTCCTCTCCGGCGGGGACTTTCACGCCGAGACGGCGGCCAAGGTGTTCCATGTGGCGCCCCAGGACGTGACCCATGAGATGCGCCGCCGGGCCAAGGCGGTGAACTTCGGCATTGTCTATGGCATCTCCGCCTTTTCCCTGAGCCAGGACATCGGCTCCACGGTGGCGGAGGCCAAGGCATATATGGAGGCGTATTTTGCCACCTTCCCTGGTGTGCGGAAGTATATGGACGCCGTGGTGGAAAAGGCCCGGGAGACAGGCTTTGTGGAGACACTGTTCCACCGGCGGCGGGATCTGCCGGAGCTCACCTCCTCCAACCGCAACCTGCGCGCCTTCGGTGAGCGGGTGGCGCTGAATATGCCCATCCAGGGCACGGCAGCGGACATCATGAAGCTGGCTATGATCGCCGTGTGGCGGCGGCTGAAAGATGACCTGCCCCAGGCCCGGCTGGTGCTCCAGGTTCACGACGAACTGATCGTGGAGTGCCCGGAGGCGGATGCCCCGGAGGTGGCCCGGATCCTGGCCGAGGAGATGGAGCGGGTGGTGACCCTTTCCGTGCCCCTGACAGCGGAAGCCCACTGGGGCAAAAACTGGCTGGAAGCCAAGGATTGAGCCGGGAAGCGGAACAAAATCCAAGTTGCCGCCTGCGGGCGGAGAGGAGAAAACGATGAGAGAACAAATGCATGTGCGTATCGTGCCCATGAATGCCGACCATCTGGACGAGATCGCAGAGCTGGAGCAGGTCTGTTTTTCCACCCCCTGGTCCCGGAACATGCTGGCAGAGGAGCTGGACAACGCCTGCTCCGCCTTCCTGGTGGCCCTGGACGACCAGGGCCACGTGGCGGGCTACGCCGGTTTGCAGGTGATTTTGGACGAGGGTTATATCACCAATGTGGCGGTGCAGCCGGAGTATCGCCGTCAGGGCGTAGCCGGTCAGCTGCTGGCGGTGTTTTTGAACTTCGCCAAAGGCAATCACCTGGCCTTTTTGACGTTGGAGGTGCGGGCATCCAATTACGGTGCCATCGCCCTTTACGGCGGGCTGGGCTTTCGCAGTGTGGGCCGCCGGAAGAATTACTATGAGCATCCCAAGGAGGATGCCATCATCATGACGAAGGAGTTTGACTATGGAGCTGAAGCTGCCAACGCCGGAACAGCTGGAGACGGTGTATGACGCCCATCTGAAAGTTTCTTTCCCGGCGGCGGAATTGAAGCCCCTGCGGATCATCCGCCGGATGCTGGAGGATGGGTATTACCGGCCCTGGTGCCTCTTTGACGGATCGGAGATCGTGGGGGAGTGCTTTTTGTGGCTGGGAGACCCGGGCTGGGCGCTGCTGGATTATCTGTGCGTTTCCCCCCGCTGCCGCAATGGGGGCGTGGGGGCGCTGCTGATCGGGAAGATGCTGGAGGCGGAGCCGGGTATGGTGATCCTGGGGGAGAGTGAGATGCCGGAATACGCACCGGACCCCGACATGGCCCGGCGGCGGCTGGGATTTTATGCCCGCAACCACGCCCGGCTGGCCGGGTACGATACGGAGATGTTCGGCGTGCCCTACAAGACACTGTATTGGGCGGAGCAGCCCATGGCGGATCAGCGGCTCATGGAGGCTCACCGGGATATCTATTTGAAGCGGTTCTCCCCGGACAAATACGCCCGGTATGTGCGCATCCCCCGGGCGCCCGGCGCCAAGCCGTTGCCCAAAGTGGCCTGGAACGAATGAAAGAGAGGGAATAGACCCAATGAAGATCCTTGCATTTGAGTCCTCCTGTGACGAGACTGCTGTGGCGGTGGTGGAGGACGGCCGCAGAGTGCTCTCGGATATGGTGGCCTCCCAGGCGGATATGCACGCCCTTTACGGCGGCGTGGTGCCGGAGATCGCCTCCCGCAAGCACGTGGAGGTCATCGCCGCCCTGACGGAGCAGGCTCTGGCCCAGGCAAACTGCACCCGGCAGGATATCGACGCTGTGGCAGTCACCTATGCCCCAGGGCTGATCGGCGCGGTGCTGGTGGGGCTGAGCTTCGCCAAGTCCATGGCATACGGGCTGGGAGTGCCGTTGATCCCGGTGCACCATGTCCGAGGCCATATCGCCGCCAATTACCTAGCCTTCCCGGAGCTGGAACCGCCCTTCCTGGCTCTGGCCATCTCCGGCGGCAATACGCTGCTGGTGGATGTGGCGGATTACACGGATATGCACATCCTGGGGGCAACCCGGGACGACGCTGCCGGCGAGTGCTTTGACAAGGCTGCCCGGGTGTTGGGGCTGCCCTATCCCGGCGGAAAGCCTATGGACGATTTGGCGCAGGGCTCCAAGGGCGGCGTGTACCAGCTGCCTCATGTCCATGTGGACGGTGCGGAGCTGGATATGAGTTTTTCCGGGTTGAAAACCGCAGTGGTGAACCTGGCTCACCATGCCCAGCAGGTAGGCCAGGAGCTGGATCGGGCAGCCCTGGCCCGGGACTTTGCCCAGGCGGTCAGCGATGCCCTGGTGCCCCGTGCCATGGCGGCGGCCCGTCAGGCGGGACGCAAGGTGATCGTAGCTGCCGGCGGCGTAGCGGCCAACAGTATCATCCGTGGCGACCTGGAGGCAGCCTGCCGCCGGGAGGGGTGCCGGCTGTATCTGCCGCCGCTGAAGCTGTGCGGGGACAACGGCGCCATGATCGGTGCCCAGGGGTATTACGAGTATCTGGCCGGGCACACAGCGGGGATGGAACTCAATGCTTACGCTACCCGGGACATCTCTCAGGGGGCGTGAGGAGAAAACGGACAAGGGGAGCAGCGCTTTAAGCGCCGCTCCCCTTGCATTTTTGCATATTTGAAAAACAGATGAGATTGCATGTAAAGCGTTTAAGCTTGCTTTTTTGACGGCGTTAGGGTTTCATTTGCAAAAAATGTGGATTTTCAAAATAATTTTTGAGAAAAGGGAGAAATTAAAATGCAGATAAAAAATTATGTAAATTAAAATCAAAATATTACATGGTGAAAAAGTCAGTTTGCAGGTTTTACATTAAATGGAAAATATTAATAAAATAACTGATATATAAGGGAAAAATGAATGTGGAAAAGCGTGTGGAAAATGTGAATAACTTTTTGTAGAAATAGGTTGCACTTTATTTTATGTTAATATCAAAAAAAGCTTGCAAAAGACGAAAACTGGAAAACCCAGGAAAAATATAGCGAAAATTCTTGTGGGGAAGAGAAAAAAATCTGAGATAAAATCGCCATATTTTCTGCTTGACGCGCCAACATTCCCAGATTTTCGACAAAAGAGTCAAACAAAAAATGCAGGACTTCCTTCAAAAATACGTACTGTATTATACGGGCGGTGACGCATATTCGGAAAGACTCCTGAAAAAGGTGTTGACGTTCCTGGGAAAGTGTGCTAAAATCACTTTCGCTCGAGTGTGTAAGCGGCGGATTTTGATACTTCTGACAACCTTTTTCGCTCTTTCAAAAATTGATTTGCTAGTGTAGCTCAGTCGGTAGAGCAGCTGATTCGTAATCAGCAGGTCAGGTGTTCGAGTCACCCCACTAGCTCCACGAAACGTCCCGAAAACAGCTGTTTTCGGGACGTTTTGCTATGCAAAAAGTTATAACTTTCAAAGAGCAAAAAAATCTGACCCACACCGTGACCCACACGGGTGAAAAAATGCAGCGCACCGGCAAGGAAATTCGGCTTCCCAACCGGTGCGCTGTTCTGTTTAGGTGATGAGGTGTTACCGCACCTGTGCCATGAGATTCCCCATGGTCTGGGCTGCCTCGTCCTGCTTCTGCCGCGTGGTGTGGGTGTAGGTCCGTAGGGTGAATCCTGCATCGTAGTGGCCCAGCATGGCAGAGACCGTCTTGATGTCCACGCCGTTCTGAAGGGCCAGGGTGGCGAAGGTGTGCCGGAGATCGTGGAACCGGAGGTGTTCCAGTCCGGCATCCTTGAGGATGCGCTGGTGGAGGGTAGCCACAGAGTCTGGATGGTACATGTCTCCGGTGCGGGAGGAGGGGAAGAGCCATGGGTTGCCCGGATGCTTGGCGTGTTCTTTCACGAGTAGCTCCACTGCCTCCTGGGGGATGGAGATCTGCCGGATGGAGTTCTCTGTCTTAGGGCGGGTGACCACGAGATTGCCTGCTTCATCTTTCGTGGCCTGCTTGCTGACGGAGATGGTTTTGTTGGGGATGTCCAGGTCCTCCCATCGCAGGGCCACTAGCTCGCCTTTCCGGATGCCGCTGACTAACTCCAGATAGAACATGGCCAGGGCATTCCGCCGTTCCGCTGCGTCCAGGTAGGCTTTCAGATCCTCCGGCTGCAGTGTTTTCATCTCCTGGTGCTGAACCTTGGGCACCACGCAGCTGTCAGCAGGATTGCGGATTAGCAGCCGCTCTTTTACCGCCCGGTCCAGGGCACTGTGGAGCATGATGTGGACGCCTCGCACGGTGGAGCCGCTGAGTCCAGGGTGTTTCCTCCTCTGCTTTTTTCGCAGTCTCCCATTCTCCAACAGGTCTTTATAGAGCATCTGGATCTCCCGGCTGGTGAGTTTGTTCAGCTTGGTGGTTCCGATCCGGGGAATCGTGTACTCTTCCATGGCTCGCCGGTAGTAACCTGCTGTGGAAGGGCGGATGTTAGGTTTGGCGTAGAGCTCGAACCAGACCCGCAGCCACTCTGCTACCGTGTATTCCCCGGAGCGGGAGACATCCAGCTGCTGACTTTCTGCAATGGCCACAGACAGCTTGGATTTTACCTCCGCCTGGGTCCTGCCCAGTACGTTCTTGATGATCCGTCTGCCGTCCTGGTCATACCCAGCGGTGTAGCGCCCTTCCCAGCGGCCATCCTTGCGCTTACGGATGTTTCCCTCACCGTTGGCTCGCTTCTTGGCCATCACTTACCCCTCCTTCGCTGGAGGGCTTCGCAGGCTCTCTGCTCCTCATCGTCGTCGAAGGAGTAGGAGGGAGCCAGCTCCGCCGCGATCCCCAGCGCCAGTTTAAATCCAGAGAGGAAACTTTCCAGAGAAGTCATATCCAGTAGCTCGTTCTCCAGATCTGCCAGCTTCAGCAGCTGTTCCTGTCCTCGCCGGTCCAGCACTTGGTAGAGGTTCCGATGGACCACCTCCAACTCCTTCCGTACCTCCCGGCACTCCGGTTCCTTGCAGAACCGCTGGTGCAGCGCCATCATGTAGTCCTTCATGCGTATCGCCTCCTATTCAGCGACACACAATACCCCAACTTGGGAAGAATAGCCAGGGTCAAACCGGAGAGTTATCAATTTGTTAAGAACTGCTCGGATGGTGTTTTTCCCCGGCCCTTTTCTTTGATATAGCGACGCAAGGTTTGAACTTTCAGAGGGGAAAAGTATTGGTTCCAGACCGACACGGCGCAAGCTCTTGGAAACGCTGGATTTTTTGCCCTACCGACCACCTTGATTTTGAAAATCTCGAAAACCGACGTCGGTACCATAATCCCGGAAAGCCCCGCACTGCGGGGCTTTGTGGGCGGGAGGTGGTCGCTAGCGACCACCTCCCTTTATCTAGTACTTTTTTCGGTCGACCGAAATCGCCGGATTTACCCCCAAAACCGCCGTTGTGGTACCACTTCTCATGCTGTTTTCCCTCTGGAGATATTCTCGCAAAACGTTCTCGCCAACCTCTGCCCACACAGGCCGCACATGGCCCGCAACTTCTCCAGCGTCCCCGGATGCTGCCCCTTCAGTCAAAGCCTCACACAACTCCTCACAGGCGGCAACGATTGGCGGCTTTGCTCCCGAACTCCAGCACCTGGAAAATGTTTCGCTTCCCGTCAGCAGAGTCCCCCTATCTTGTTTACAGCGGCGCAGATTTTGAGCGTTTGGGGCTATGAAAAACCAGACCCACACTGCGACCCACATTGCGGAGCGGTGGGAGAAAAGATGCGGGAGCGCCATTTTGAAAAAGTTTCCTGACCTGCTGATTTTTGATGAAAAACGCCTTTAAACCCTTGCGCTGCAATGGTTTGAGGTCAGAATGGGTTTCGTAATCAGCAGGTCAGGTGTTCGAGTCACCCCACTAGCTCCACAGGACGCCCCGAAAACAGCTGTTTTCGGGGCGTTTTGCTATGTAAAAAGTTTTGACTTTGAAATGGCGGCTAGGCCTAGACCCACACCGTGACCCACACGGATGAAAAAACGCGGCGCACCGGCAGGGAAGTCCGGCTTCCCGTCCGGTGCGCTGTTTTGCTTCCTTTGAAGCTGTTATCTCACCTTCGCCATGAGGTTGCCCATGGTCTGGGCTGCCTCATCCTGCTTCTGGCGGGTGGTGTGGGTGTAGGTGCGCAGGGTGAACCCGGCGTCGTAGTGGCCCAGCATGGCGGACACCGTCTTGATGTCCACCCCATTCTGGAGGGCCAGGGTGGCGAAGGTGTGCCGGAGATCGTGGAATCGGAGGTGCTCCAGGCCAGCGTCTTTCAGAATGCGCTGGTGGAGGGTAGCTACAGAATCCGGGTGGTACATGCCTCCGGTGCGGGAGGAGGGGAAGAGCCAGGGGTTGCCTGGGTGCTTGGCGTGTTCCTGAATGAGCAGCTCCACTGCTTCCTGTGGGATGGAGATCTGACGGACGGAATTCTCGGTTTTGGGGCGGGTAACCACGAGATCACCCGCTTCATCTTTTGTGGCCTGTTTGCTGACGGAGATGGTTTTCTCAGAGACATTCAGGTCCTCCCATTTCAGGGCTACCAGCTCGCCTTTGCGGATGCCGCTGACCAACTCCAGATAGAACATAGCTAGGGCGTTCCGTCGTTCTGCCGCGTCCAAGTAGGCTCTCAGATCTTCTGGCTGGAGTGTTTTCATTTCCTGGTGCTGGACTTTCGGCACCACGCACCCGTCGGCAGGATTGCGGATCAGCAGCCGTTCCTTTACCGCCCGGTCCAGGGCACTGTGGAGCATGATGTGGACGCCTCGTACCGTGGACCCGCTGAGACCAGGCTTCTTTTTCCTCTGCTTTTTCCGAAGCCGCCCATTCTCAAGAAGGTCCTTGTAGAGCTTCTGGATCTCCCGGCTGGTGAGTTTGTTCAGCTTGATGGTTCCGACCCGGGGAATCGTGTATTCCTCCATTGCCCTGCGGTAGTAGCCAGCTGTAGAGGGCCGGATATTTGGCTTTGCGTAGAGTTCGAACCAAACTCGCAGCCATTCTGCCACGGTGTACTCCCCAGAGCGGGAGACATCCAGCTGCTGGCTTTCCACAATGGCCACGGATAGCTTGGCTTTCACCTCTGCCTGGGTTCTGCCCAGCACGTTTTTGATGATCCGCTTGCCATTCTGGTCGTACCCGGCGGTGTAGCGTCCCTCCCAGCGGCCGTCCTTGCGCTTGCGGATGTTTCCCTCGCCGTTGGCTCGCCTCTTTGCCATTACTCACCCCTCCTTCGATGGAAGGCTTCGCAGGCCCGCTGCTCCTCATCATCGTCGAAGGAGTACGAGGGAGCCAGCTCCGCTGCAATCCCTAGGGCCAGTTTAAATCCAGAGAGGAAACTTTCCAGAGAAGTCACATCCAGCAGCTCGTTCTCCAGGTCCGCCAGCTTCAGCAGCTGTTCCTGTCCTCGCCGGTCCAGTGATTGATGGAGGTCCCGTTCGACTTCCAAGAGTTCCTTCCTTACCTCTCGACACTCCGGCTCCTTGCAGAACCTCTGGTGCAGGGCCATTATGTAATCTTTCATGCGCATCGCCTCCTATTCAGCGACACACAATACCCTAATTCAGAGAGAATAGCCAGGGCAAAACCGGCGAGTTATCAGAAAGTTAAGAACTGCTCGGATGTCGTTTTCCCCCCGGCCCTTTTCTTTGATATAGCGATGCAAGGTTTGAACTTTCAGAGGGGAAAAATAGTGGTTCCAGACCGACACGGCGCAACCACTTGGAAACGCTGGATTTTTTGCCCTACCGACCACCTTGATTTTGAAAATCTCGAAAAACCGACGTCGGTACCAGAATCCCGGAAAGCCCCGCACTGCGGGGCTTTGTGGGCGGGAGGTGGTCGCTAGCGACCACCTCCCTTTATCTAGTACTTTTTTCGGTCAGCCGAAACTGCCGGATTTGACCCACAAAACTGCTGCTGCGGTACCGCCTCCCATACGTTTTTTCCTCTGGAGATACCCTCGCAACCCTCCCTTGCCAACCTCCGCCCACACAGGCCGCACACGGCCCGTAGTCTCCCCAGCGTCCTCGAATGCCACGTCCTTGACTCTGGGGGCACACAGCCTCTCACAAGTGGCGACGGAGGGCTTTCTGGTCCCAGCGGCCAGACTTCTGTTCAATTTTCGGAGGCTTCCTACTTTGTTTACAGTGGCGTAGATTTTGAGCTTTTGGGGCTATGAAAAACCAGACCCACACGATGACCCACATTGCGGAGCGCCGGGAGAAAAGATGCGGGAGCGGTACTCTGAAAAAGTTTCTTGACCTGCTGATTTTTGATGAAAAACGGGCTTAAACCCTTGCACTGCAACGGATTGAGGCCGGAATGGGTTTCGTAATCAGCAGGTCGCGTGTTCAAGTCACGTTTCCAGCTCCAAAAGGCTCCTTATCGAGGGATAAGGAGCATTTTTGTGTACAAAAACGAAGAAAAGGATTATACTGTATCCATGGAAAATGCGGAGGCATCCGTCCGCATGGAGGGATATACTGTTACCCCTGAAATGCGGGAACAGTGTAAGCGTGTGCTGCGGGGCGAGGCCACAATGGAGGAATGCCTGAAGCGTTTTCTGAAGTCCCGACAGAAGGATGATTCAGTATGGCATACAGTTTAGAGCCTGTTTCCCAGGACTGTTATCCTGGCACCACGGTGCTGGTCAATAAGCTGAATATTCGGGATGAGGCTACGCTGAATGAGGCGGAGGCCCTTATCACCTACATTAATGCCTCCAAGCTGGAGTATTGCCCGCTGGAAGGCGTTTTTGATTTTACCCATTACAAGGCGATTCACCATTTTCTCTTTTCTGAGTTGTATGATTGGGCAGGACAAGTCCGTGCAGTGAATATTAGTAAAAAGGCAACTTGTTTCTGCCGGGCAGAGAGAATTGAAACCCAAGCGCAGCTGATTTTCCAGCGACTGAAAGAGCGAGACTGTTTTAAAGGACTCTCCCATCATGACTTTGTGGATGAAATCGTGGATTTTTACTGTGTCACAAATATGCTGAATCCTTTCCGGGAGGGCAATGGCCGCACGCAAAGAACCTTCCTGGCACAACTGATTCGCAATGCTGGATATGATATCAACTGGGCCGAGGTAGATGGTGATTTGCTGATGATTGCCACCATTCAAGCGGCACAGGGAGTAACGGATCTGCTTCGGAGTGTATTTCAAGAAAGTATACGAGAGGGGGTATTTTGATCATTAACGCTGGATATGATGGTATTTCTGTGCTATTGTGTTTTGCTACAAGGAGGCGAGGCACATGAACGAGACTCTGAGATTGCTGTACGACAAATTTTATACCCCTCTGCCTATGGTGGAATCCGAACGGGAAGTGGAAACCTGCCACCGGCAGCTTATTGAGCGGTTGGACAAGCCGGAGCGGAGATTGATTCTGCGGATCATCGATGCCCAGAATCTGATGATAGAGGAACGCTCCATAGATAGTTTCGTCTGCGGCTTTCGGCTGGCATGGGAAATGGCAAACGAACTGAATCATGATAAAGAGAACAGGCATCCGTTGTCAGCTGAAGAAGCTGAGACGGATGCCTGTTCTATGCTATAGAATGAAATTTCCGGGTATAGGCGAGGCATTACGGAAACAGCTCGATGACCGTATCCGCCGGAGCAGACGCAGACCCGCACCAAGCGGCACGAACAGGAGCGATAAGGAAAAGGGGCGGGCAAGCTGTCCGGCTTGTCCGCCCTCTTGAAACCTATTTTTCACGCCCAAGTATTCATCTTCTTACCCGAAGTGCCTTGCTTCAAATATTCGTTATAGGCCTTATCCAGCGCGGGCATTAAAACAAGAATCGAGCCATCTTCTTGATTGGCCGAACCCATGACCCGAGATTTTGCATTCATATAGACTTGACGGGCTTCTTCCTTCGATTTGCAGCCTTTCAGGCCCTTTTCCAACTGCTGAACTTCCTGCTCCATGCGATCGGCTATTGCTGCGAGGTGGGGAAAATGTTCCCGCAGAAAACGAATCTCCTCGCCAGACAATCTCTTTC
>UMIY01001667.1_pt1 | contig 19203 bp, 10 predicted proteins | sample 1965921 | NCBI WGS metagenome assembly UMIY01 (sample SAMEA4836134, study PRJEB28245) | human gut metagenome | biome: gut microbiome; material: fecal sample | place: Denmark | collected 2008
AGTAATATCGGTAGCGGCCAGTTTCACAAGAACTTGAGGATTCTTAGTGATAACCTTCTTCTCAAATTCACTGCCCTTTGTAGCAAACTTATTCAAATTAGGAGCAGCGTCATAGAAGTATACGTTTTCACCTTTCCGGAAATCATCCATAGAAGACACTTCGGTCAACTTCACTTTGCCTTTACCTATCTGAGCAGAAACCTTCTTCGGCTTAGCAGTAACATTTACTCTGAATTCTGTGGCTTTCTCTTTTACAAAGCCGTCGAAATCACCCTGTGTAGGACGAATCGAAATCTTCACATTATTCTTTGAATCAACATTCGATTCAATGAAAGTAGTGGTTCCTTTACCCTCTTTATATGCTTCAGATATACCGTCATCGTCATATTCAACAGTCATCATGTGCTTATACGGATAGATTTCGTAGATACGAAGTCCCTTATTAATTTCAGCAACGTTATTATTAGGATTGGTCATCGGGATGATAGCTCCGTTCTTTACGAATACCGGAAGCTTCCAGAGAGGAGCGGCAAAATTGTTGAGAACACAGTTACCCTGATATTTCTCTCCGGTAAAATAATCGATCCACTCTCCTTCGGGCAAATAAATGCCATCACGGATATCATTGCCTTCAGCATCTGCTTTGGTAGCTTTGTAAATGGGGGCTACTAAAAAATCGGTACCATACATAAACTGATACTGCGTAGCTGTTCCCAAGGTGTAAGCATTCGGATATTCCAGGAACATGGCACGGATAAGCGGCATACCGGTTACAGCCTCTTTTGCAAAACTATAAGTGTAAGGCAGTAATTCCGATTTCAGTTTCAGATACCAGCGATTGATAGAAGTGGCAGGTTCGCCCAGAGCGTGAGGATACTTTTCATTAGATCCCCAGCCGTCCATATTCAACTGCATCGGAGTGAAAGTTTTCCACTGGAAGTCTCTGGTGTTGACAATCATATTCTTGCCGCCAAAGATGCCATCCATATCCGAAGAAATATTAGGTTGGCCTGACAGGCCTGAACCGATATAAGTCGGGATATGGAAACGGATGTACTCCCATACACCGCCTGTCTGGTCACCCGACCAGATTCCGGCATATCGTTGCGTACCGGCCCAACCGTCAAGTGAAATAATGAACGGACGTGCATCGTTACCGTAATAAGGCATAATGTGACCCACATCTGCCACTCCATTCAATCCGAACGAATATCCCCAACCGACCCATGCTACGTCTGTTTTCAACACACGCACACCGGCATCTCTAACTTCTTTCACGATATCTCTTTGCAGCAATGCACTGACGCCTTCTTTCGGATGTAAATCCGATTGTGTCCACAATCCAATTTCAACGCCATTCTTACGGGCATAGTCACCCAGACTTTTCAGATTCTGAATGTTTCCGTCGAGTGTCTCCGTCTGTCCGTATCCGGCACCATATCCATCATTCGGCAGGAGCCAGCCCAACGGCATATCGTGATTCTTGTAACGGTCAATCACTGCACGGGCCGAGAACTGATAATTATTCTTTTCACCGTTCAATGATTCTTTGATTCCGCCATTATCTTTCTGACTTTCTTTATAACGCTTTCCATCTTCGAACAAGATTCCTTTTTCGTCTTCTTTCCAATAGTCGCGATTGTAAGCATTCAAATGTCCCTGATAGAAACCGAACTTGGGCAGCAACACCGGATTACCGGTCAACTGATAGAAATCATTCAACACGCCCACAGCTCCGTCGCTAACCATATAAAAGAGATCGAGATATGGAGAATCATGTGTAAGTTTCACTTTTCCCTTCTCGTCTGCACCGAAATCATATTTACCCGGTTTGAAGGTATACCACATCATACCATAGCCATTGGTCGACCAATAGAATGGCGCAGGAGAAGCTACTCCACCGTCAGTCCAACTATTCTCGTTTACAATATTAATGGCTTTTCCTTTGTGTGAAAAACGTCCGTTCTGCACACCGCCACCATAAAAATATTCATTGGGATTTTCTTTCAGGGTTACAGTCACTTTTCCCTTATCGAACAGTACGGGTTCTACCTCTTCAAAGGCAACAGTATTCTTTTCCAAGTCAATCACTTTCATCAAAGAAGTATTCTTGTCGATTTCCACTTTGATTTTCCCCGTAGTGATAGAGATGAGATTGCTGCCATCATTCAAGTTGAGTGTAGAAACTGTGTTTCTGGGATTGTTTACCAGAATTTGTGCTTCAGGTTTTGCTTCCGGATCACGGATGATTCCTCCGGCATTGTCCTGAAATACTCTGAAGATGTTTTCCCCGTAGAAATCGAATGTCATTCTCTGATTATTAGAGAATAATACTTCAATCGTTGTCGGATTGATTTTCTTTGCACTAACGATCTTCAAGTTTTGTTGTGTCACTTCTCTAACGATTTCGGACCTGTGCATTGCCTGCGCAGGCGAACCGGAAAACATCAGAGGCAAAGCGAGGGCGAACAGCACTGCTTTTCGCTGCCTACAATTACCAATTGCGTTTTTCATGATTTTTACTATAAAATTTCAACTAAATATTACTCCATTCTGTCAATAGATTGAATACGCAAAAATAGGCAAAAGTATTCATAAAAGACATATTTTATGAAAATAAATACAAGTAAATACGCTTGCTTCCTATAATTCAGGAAGTACTTTCGCACCTTATGCCTCTTTCCTCCTAATCATCAATCTCAAAACATGGGGATGTTCTTATACTAAACATCCCCATGTTGTCCACCTAAACATCCCCATGTTTTGATAGTAAACATCCCCATGTTTTCCTATGTGGCATTAGAACATAAGACTATCCGGTCAGCAAGATAAAGCACTTGCCTTGCTACGTAAGCTAACAACCGGTTCGTGATATCGGTAGACTACTTCCTTAAACACACATTATTTATAGAGGAAATTAGCCAATCAGAATGAAAATCTTAACTTTGCAGAACAAAAATGAAATCATATATGGAAAAGCTAAAAATGGAATCTGTGAGCATCGCAGAGGACAGCCTGAATAAAATAGCCGAACTCTTCCCAAACGTAGTCACTGAATCGATGGGTAAGGACGGACAACTACATAAAGCTATCGACTTTGATAAACTGAAATTCCTGCTTACAGCCAACCAAGCAGAAATGGGAGTGGTATATGATGACGACGAACGTTACGAATTAACATGGGTGGGCAAGAAGCAGGCGATAAGAGAGGTGGCGCATCCTATCCGAAAAACATTGCGTCCCTGCCCGGAAGAGAGTAGGAATTGGGAACAGACCCAAAACCTATACATCGAGGGAGACAATCTGGACGCAATGAAACTCCTGAAAAAGAGTTACGCAGGAAAGGTAGACGTTATCTATATCGATCCGCCTTACAACACGGGTAAAGACTTTATCTTCAATGATACATTCGCTCTTTCACAGGAAGAGTCCGACGAGAAACAGGGAAGATATAATGAAGAAGGGCAACGATTGTTTCAGAATACGGAGGCTAACGGAAAGTTTCACTCCGATTGGTGTAGCATGATGTATGCCCGACTGATGCTTGCCCGCACTCTGTTAAATGATAATGGCATCATTTTCATTTCCATTGATGATCACGAATTGGCAAATCTGATCAAAATAGGAAATGAAGTATTCAATGCTTCTAATTTCATCGATGTATTTAATTGGGCCAAGACGGAAACTCCGGAAAATCTCTCAAAAAAAAGTAAGCAAATCATCGAATACATCGTCTGCTATCAGAAGAAGAAAAACGACATGAAATTCCAGGGTCTGAAGAAGGAATCGGTCAGTTCGAACGGTTTGTTGAATCAACCGAATTCCGTCGGTATCCTGACCTTCCCCACCAACAAAGTAGTCACTTCCATCCCCGACGGAGTGATCAAAGCAGGCATGTACGGAACAGATGCTTATGATGTGGAATTACTGGAAGACACCACCGTACGTGGCGGACTGTTTACAGCCCCCGTCAAACTGAAAGCCAAATTCAAATGGAGCCAGGCGAATCTGGACAAAGAGATACAAAAAGGAACAACAATCAAAATACCGACTCTCAAGTTAAGTCCTTCATACGAAAAGCTGGAATATGATCCGGAAGTTCCGCCCAACCTGATCAATTACAAAGTAGGAGTTGAAACCAATGAACAGGCCGGTAACCATCAACTACAGTTCTTTGATAAGAAAGTGTTCAACTTTCCGAAACCTGTCAGCCTGATCCAATATTTATGTGAGTTTATCGACACCAAAAACAAAGATTGCATCGTGATGGATTTTTTCTCAGGAAGCGGTACGACCGCCGAAGCAGTTATGCGGATGAACATGAAACCACGTAAAAACAAGGTGAAATATATCCTCGTGCAACTGCCGGAAGATGTGACTGAAACAATAAAAAAGGCCAAAACTCCCAGTGAAAAAGAGATTATGCAGAATGCAATCGACTTCCTTACGGAAAACCATAAAGCATTGAACATCTGCGAACTGTCCAAAGAACGTATTCGACGTGCCGGAGACACAATTGAGGCGGAATGCAACCAGCGTAAATCAAAGGACCTCCCGGACATCGGTTTCCGTGTTTTTCGGATTGCCGACAGCAATATGAAGGACGTGTACTACAGTGCAAAGGAATATTCACAGAGTGATTTATTCTATTTCACTGATAATATCAAAGAAGACCGTACCGGACTCGATCTGCTTTATGGTTGCCTGACCAACCTGGGACTATCCCTGTCTCTACCACATGATGAAGAGGATATAAATGGATATACGGTTTATTCTGTCGACAAGACCGAATTAATGGCATGTTTCGCAGAACAGATTCCCGAAAAAGTCTTCCGTGAAATAGCCGGCAGGCAACCACGCCGGGTTGTTTTCCGCGACGCCTCATTCCGTGACAGTGCCGATCGTATCAATATAGACGAGATATTCAAAACATTATCTCCCGGTACTACGATCGAGATTCTTTAAACAGAGAAGGAAGATACAGAAATGAAATTAAAATTCAAACATCAGAAGTTTCAGGAAGACGCAGCAAAAGCGGTATGTGATGTCTTTGGCGGGCAGCCATACAAGATATTCGACTATCAAGTAGAGACCCGGAAGAAAGACGGACAGACCAGCTTTGAAAAGTTTACAGGATTCCGTAACCACCCTATCGTACCTCAACTCACAGATGAGATCGTTCTGAAACACATCCGGGATATCCAGCGTGCCCAACAAATCAAACCGTCGGAAGCGCTGGAAGGGAAATACAATCTCACCATCGAAATGGAGACGGGTGTAGGTAAAACGTATACCTACATCAAAACCATCTTTGAACTGAACAAACGCTACGGTTGGTGCAAGTTCATCATTGTCGTACCCAGTGTTGCCATCCGCGAAGGAGTCCACAAAAGCCTGGAGATTATGAAGGAACACTTTGCCTCGGATTACAGCACCCCTCTGTCTTATTTCATCTACGACTCCAAACAGTTGGGTGAATTGAACGCATTTGTCACAGACAGCAAAATCCATGTAATGATCATCAATTCACAGAAGTTCAATGCAACGAACAAAGATGCCCGCCGCATCTACATGAAGCTGGATGATTTTGGCGGAAACTGTCCCATCGATGTGATTGCGCAGATGAATCCGATACTGATTATCGACGAACCTCAGTCAGTAGAAGGAGCCAAAACAAAAGAGGGATTGAAACGATTCAATCCCCTGTTCACACTGCGTTATTCGGCTACACACCGCGAACTCTATAATCTGGTCTATCGCCTGGACGCAATGGAAGCTTACAACCTGCAACTGGTTAAGAAGATCGCTGTCAAGGGTATCTCTATCAGTGGGACAACAGCTACTGAAGGATTCGTTTATCTGGAAGGTTTGAACCTGTATCCGGACAAAAACCCGACTGCCAATATCGGATTCGAAGTAAAAAGAACCAAAGCAGTGAATCAGGTAGTACGAGCTCTGAAGATAAATGATGACTTGTATGCTAAATCAAACCATCTGGAAGAATACCGGAACGACTATGTAATTACAGATATCAACGGCGTTGAAGACTCCGTCACCTTCCGGAACGGCATCAAACTTTATGCAGGTGACGTAGCGGGTAGCGTCAACGAAACTCAACTACGACGTATCCAGATACGGGAAACCATCTTGTCACACATAGAAAAAGAACAGGAACTGTTTGAGAAAGACATCAAAGTTCTCTCCCTTTTCTTCATCGATGAAGTAGCCAAATACCGCCGGTATAACCCGGACGGAAAGGGAGAATATGCCGAGATTTTCGAACAGGAATATACCGATATCATAAAGCACCTGGATCCTTCGTTATTCAATCAGCCGGAATATATCGATTACCTGAAATCGACTGTGGCATCGAAAGCTCACGAAGGATACTTCTCCAAAGATAAAAAAGGAAAACTGATTGACAGTAAAACCGAGCGGGGAACCAAAGAATCGGCAGATGAAGATGCTTACGATTTGATTATGAAGAATAAAGAACGTCTGCTTGACCGGAAAGAGCCGATCCGCTTTATTTTCTCACATTCCGCTCTGCGGGAAGGATGGGACAACCCGAATGTCTTTCAGATCTGTACCCTGAAACAAAGTTCGGCAGAGGTACGCAAGCGTCAGGAAGTGGGACGAGGGCTGCGCCTCTGTGTAAACGGACAGGGAGATCGCATGGACGCCAACGTTTTAGGCGAAGAAGTGCATCGTGTCAACCTACTGACCGTGATAGCCAGCGAATCGTACGAATCGTTTGCCAAAGGCTTACAGACAGAAATGGCGGAAGCCATAGCCGACCGTCCACAGAAAGTAACCATCCAATTATTCAAGGACCAGTCGCTCCGATTAGCTAACGGTGAAACCATCATAGCCACCGAAGATATAGCACAAAGTATCTACGACTCTTTACTTGAAAACAAGTACATCAAGAAAGGAGAACTGACAGACAAATTCTATGAAGATCGTAAACAGGGAGAAGTGATTTTCGACGACGAGCTCACCGATTATAAGGCGTCTATCATGACCATCCTGGCCTCTATCTATAATCCAAGGGAGATGCAGCCGAACGATGCAAGGAAAAGTAAGATAAATCTTCGGTTGTCAAAAGATAAACTTGAAAACAGCAAACTTCAGGAACTGTTAAAGCTGCTATGCAGTAAGTCAACCTACACCGTAAAGTTTGACGAAAAAGAATTGGTAGAGAGAGCGATCGAAAGTTTAAATGAAAAGTTAAGAGTATCCCAGCTCTATCTTTCTGTCATTACGGGCCAAATGGAAAAAATCAAGTCCAAAGCAGCTTTAATTTCGGGAGAGGCATTTAAGGTAGATGCCAATCAGGCGCACTATGAAAAGATAGATGCCATGGCAAACGATCAAGTAAAATATGACTTGCTCGGTAAACTCACAGACGCCACCAATCTGACCCGACAGGCAGTTGCTCAGATTCTCTCCCGGATAAAACCGAATGTATTCGGCCAATTCAAAAGCAATCCCGAGGATTTTATTATCAAGGCTTCGGAACTGATTAATGAAGAAAAAGCATGTCTGATAGTAAAACATATCGAATATACCCCAATCGACCAGTACTATGATGTATCGGTCTTTACCCGGGCAACTATTCAGGGGCGTTTGGGAGTAAACACAATAAAAGCAGATAAACATCTGTACGATCATGTGAGATTCGACTCCCAAAATGAAAAAACATTCATGGAAAGACTGGAAGAAAATGACGAAATAGAAGCTTATGTAAAACTACCCAGCAATTTCTATATCCCTACTCCGATGGGAAAATACCATCCGGACTGGGCCATCGTCTTCAAACAAAAGTTATCGAAGTATCCTTATTTTATTGCCGAAACCAAAGCCAGCGATTCCTCCCTACAAGATCGGAGAATAGAAGAGGCAAAGATCGAATGTGCCAAAAAACATTTTGCGAAGACAAACGGTGGGAAGCTTAAATATAATAAAGTAAGCTCCTTCGAAGAACTCTTGAAAATCGTCACACAAGAATCCGTTTAAATCCAATAAAGTAGCATGTTTCATTCCTTCCAGACCTCCATTGCCGGCATCGAATTGCCCCGCTTGTTTACTTATCCCTTCCATTACACTCCTCATCCGTTATGTGTAATGGCAGCAGGAGAAGTACAGGCTTACATAAATAAGCAGACAAGATGGAAAGAAGAATTGGACAAAGGAAAAATGTTCGGCGTATTGATAGTCCGTACTTCTAACGGACAAACGGGATATTTGGCTGCTTTTTCGGGTAATTTGTGCGGAAGCAATTCACACTCTTTCTTTGTACCGCCGGTATACGATCTGTTGAAACCGGATGGTTTCTTCAAGATAGAAGAAGAACAAATCTCGGCTATCAATCACCAAATCGGACAGTTACAAAACTGTGACCGATATCTGGAACTCCAACAAAAGATGGAGAGAGAAACAGCTTCCTCACAGCAGGCATTGTCAGAGGCCAGAAAAGTTCTGAAAGCAGCAAAAGAGAAACGGGAACAGCGTAGACTTCACCGACCGAACGAAAATGAACAAGCTGCCATGATTCGCGAAAGCCAATACCAGAAAGCAGAATTCAAGCGTTTGGAAAGATACTGGAAAGAACAAATTTCCGAAATAAAGACAGAACTGGAAAGTTTCTCGTCACAGATAGAGGCTCTCAAAGCCGAACGCAGAAATCGTTCGGCAGCATTGCAGCAAAAGCTATTCCAACAGTTCAACTTCCTGAATGCCAAGGGAGAAACTAAAAATTTGTGTGCTATCTTCGAAGAAACCGTTCAAAAAACGCCACCTGCCGGAGCAGGTGAATGTGCTGCCCCGAAACTATTGCAATATGCTTATCTAAGCGGATTAAGCCCCATTGCCATGGCCGAATTCTGGTGGGGGGAATCTCCTAAGACAGAGATCAGACACCACGGTTATTATTATCCGTCTTGCAGAGGAAAATGCGAACCCATTTTGCGACACATGTTGCAAGGTCTCAATGTAGAGCCAGCACCCTCAGAAAGATACTCTTTATCACAAAATATGCCGGAGATTCTTTTCGAAGACCAATGGCTTTTAGTTCTTCATAAACCCGAAGGAGTACTCTCCGTACCCGGAAAGTCAGAAGAACAATCGATCTACAGTCTGCTTAGAGCCCGCTATCCTGAAGCGACAGGTCCCCTCGTTGTACATCGATTGGATATGGCCACTTCAGGATTACTGCTGGCTGCCAAGACCCAAGAAGTACACCGGCACCTACAGGCCCAGTTTGAAAACCGAAGCATCAAAAAACGATATATAGCCCTATTGGATGGTATCCTTCCGGAAGAAGAAGGAGTTATCGATCTTCCCATCTGTCCGGATTATCTTGACAGACCCAGACAAATGGTGAACGAAGAGCTAGGAAAAACAGCTATCACCCGATATCGGGTGATGGATCGGAAAAACGGACAGACCCGTATTGCTTTCTTCCCGCTGACGGGACGGACACATCAGTTGCGTGTACATGCAGCTCATCCGTTGGGATTAAACTGCCCTATCGTAGGAGACGAGCTTTATGGACGGAAGGCAGAACGCCTTTATCTGCATGCCGAATATCTGGAATTCATCCACCCCGTATCCGGGCAAAGAATGGTCATCGAAAAGAAAGCTGAATTTTAATTGATAAGTCATGATAGAACAACCTTCCCCAAAAGTATATGATGAACTTCTTTCCATCTGGGAAGAAGCTGTCCGAAGCACACACCATTTCCTGACCGAAGCAGACATACAATTTTATAAGCCGCTGATCCGACATGAATATCTTGCCGCAGTCCGATTGTACATCATTCGCGAAGATTCAGGAACTATTGCAGCCTTCATGGGATTAAGTAATGATTGCATAGAAATGTTGTTTGTCCGTCCGAATGCCCATGGACATGGCTACGGTAGTCGGCTGGTTGAATTTGCCATTCGGAAAAAACGAATCTATAAAGTAGACGTAAACGAACAAAATGCAGCAGCACTGGGATTCTATTTACATATGGGATTTGAGACTACCGGTCGCGATGCATTGGATGCAACAGGTAAGCCATTCCCCATTTTACACCTGCAAATTCCTCCCATCCGACTCCGAAAAGCAACTCTTGAGGATATAGATCTGCTTAGAACCCTATTTACACAAAGCGTGCAGAATACCTGTTCGGCTGACTATAACAGGTTACAAATCCAAGCATGGACCGGACGGGGAACTCTACAACGTTGGCATGAACTGTTTCAAAGCGACCTATACTTTCTGTTGGCAGAAGACAGCAGAAAGTCTCAAGTGGCAGGATTCACATCTGTCAACTCTAAAGGATATCTGCATAGCATGTTCGTACATCCCGACTATCAACGCCAGGGAATAGCTTCGCGCCTATTGCTAAAAGCAGAAGAGTATGTCCGTATCCGTCAAGGCGTATCTGTCTATTCGGAAGTGAGCATCACTGCCCACCCATTTTTTGAGAAACACGGCTATAGTATCGAAAAAGAACAAGCAGTATCTGTTGGTGACATAGAAATGACTAATTTCTTGATGTATAAACGAATTTAACAGAACGAACTGAGATTTTTTTATAGCTTTGCGATAGATTACCATTTAAAATCAGCTCATGTTAAAATCAAAATATCTGTTTCTTTCACTTATTTGCCTGCTGACATCGTTCCGACTCCATGCTCAATTTATGGATTACGGCTCGGATCCTGCTAAATTCAAATGGAATATCGCGAGATTACCCCACTACAATCTGGTTTATCCGCAAGGAAACGATTCCATGGCTTACCGTTATGCCCTCTTTCTCGAGAATGTTTATCCACACATGTCAAAGACCATTGGAAAACCGATCAAAACTAAGTTTCCGGTCATTCTTCATCCGGGCAACATGCAATCTAACGGAATGGTATCCTGGGCTCCCCGACGAATGGAACTTATTACAACGCCTTCTTCGGATCTGAATAACCAAAGTTGGGATAAGCATCTGGTACTGCACGAGTCACGCCATGTTTTCCAGACAGGAAAGGTAATGCACGGCATTTTCAAACCGCTCTATTATATAATAGGTGAACAGGCAGCCGGAGTAGCCTCTTTTTTCTTGCCGGTATGGTTTCTTGAAGGAGATGCCGTAAGTACGGAGACTGCCATGTCTAACGGTGGTCGTGGACGACTACCGGAATTTAACATGGTTTACCGTGCCCAAATGTTAGGAGGAAAAAAGAACTATTCCTTCGACAAGTGGCTAATGGGATCTTACAAAAACTATACTGGTACCTACTATGCACTGGGGTTTGATATGACCTCTTATGCTCGTCAACGCTACGGAGCCGATATTTGGGATAAAAGCACCGGTAGATACATTCGGAACCTACTGTTCGAAGGTTCATTTAAGCATTATACGGGCAGTAGTTTTAAGCGTCTCCAACATGATACGTTCGACTTCCTGCGTGCAGAGTGGGAGAAACAGGATACTTGTACACAGTCCCCGCAATATCTATCACCTGCAAAAGAGACTTATACCTCCTATCGATACCCACAACCCATCAACGATTCTATAGTGATTGCCGTAAAGTCGGGATTGAAAGATATCAACTCTTTAGTGATCATCAATAATGGCAGAGAAAAACATCTGGACTATATAGGTAGTATCAATAGCCGTTTGAGCTATCGAAACGGCCGGGTTTACTGGAGCGAACTAGTACCCGGACTACGTTGGACACACCAGAATTACTCAATTATAAAGTACTATGATCTGGATAAGAAAAACATAAAAACCCTCACTCCCCGACAACGTTATTTATCCCCGGCCATTGACGAGCAAGGACAGCACATTGCCGTTTCACGTCCTACAGTCGAAGGTAAAAACCAACTCGTGCTGATACAAGCAGAAAAAGGTAATGAACTCGCTGCTTTCGACGTTCCCGATAATGCATTTATCAAAGAACTGACATTTGCAGGAGGCGACACAATTATCTCGATAGCTGTCGCAGATTCCGGTATCCGCCTGTTACAATTCAACTTCGGAAACGGAATATGGAAAGAACTGCTAAAAACAGCTTCCGCCAATATCACTTCTCCTGTTTGGAAAGATGGAAAAATCTTTTTCGAATCGGGAGCCAACGGCACCAACAACATCTACAGCCTCAATCCGGCAGACGGACAAGTCCGCCGAATGACAGCTGCCCGCTTCGGAGCTTTCGATCCTTCTTTTGGATCGTCAGACGGACGTTTGTTCTTCTCTGATTACCAAGCCGATGGATATCGCATTGCCTCACTCCCGACTGACAGTATGCTCTTTGAAAAGGCAGATCTCAACCGGCCGGCTTCCATGCCATTTGTTGAAACACTCGCCGCTCAAGAGCAATTCAACCTGGACTCGGCACGTCTGACATCAGTCGATTTCAATCCGAAACGTTATAGAAAAGCGGAACATACGTTCAAAATTCACAGCTGGGCCCCTTTCTATTATGATGTGGCTGAGGCAATGAACTCAGGTGCCAGTGATCTGAGTACAATAGTAAAACCCGGAGCAACCCTGATGTCCCAAAATACCCTGAACACAGCCATCATGCAGGCCGGATGGTATATAGACAAAGGCTATCATCATGGTAAACTGTCATTTATCTATCAAGGCTGGTTTCCCGTTATCAACCTGTCGGTAGACTATGGTGATAAAGCTTTCAATGTAGACTGGACACAGAATGACAAAGGGCAAGACATTACACAGGGCCATTATACCCAACGAAATCTGGTGGAAGCAGAAGCACGTGTCTATCTCCCTTTTAACTTAACACACAACCAACGAATACGAGGCATACAACCGGCTCTGACTTATTATTTTACCAATAATAAATATCAGGAATATCACAGTCGGAAATTCCATAACTTCCAATATATCCTACCGGAAATTCTATTCTATGATTACAGACGAAAAGCTCAGCGAGACATTCTCCCCCGCACAGGCTATCAATTACGTTTGCAATACCTGAAGACTCCATTCAATTCTGAAAATTACGGAAGCCTGTATGCCGCCCGCCTGACTACTTACTGGCCGGGAATCATCAGGAATCATGGGCTGATGATCCGTGTCGGCTATCAGTATCAGGATCTTGACAACAAAGCATTATACCTTCCCAAACATCTTTTGGAAAAACCCCGAGGATACCATTTCCAGTATCAAACCCGCCAACAATGGGCCTTCAAAGCAGATTATGCTTTACCCCTGCTGTCACCCGATTGGAGCATCGGCTCACTTATTTACATCCGTCGGTTGCGTGCAAACCTCTTTTATGATCTATCGCGCAATCAAGCCAGTTCTAAAAGTAGGTGGAGTAACCAAAGTTCATACGGAGGCGATCTGATTTTCGACTGGAATGTACTACGAATGAGTTATCCGCTTACAACAGGCATACGCTTGATACAGCCGATCGATTATGGCAAATTTCAAGTAGAGGCACTGTTTTCAATCAGTTTCTGACATTGGGTGCAAGATGGTCTGTGCACTGATTTTCCCAACAGATATCATGTATACTTGCCTGGATCCAGTCAAACAAACACATAAAACTCCGTTCACGCCCTGACCATTCTTGCCCGGCTTTCCGGTTAAAACGGTTAAACTCAGGATACAATCTTCAACCGCGGGCTTTACATCTCGGTAGCCGAGATACAAAGCCTGGCACGCAAGATTTGTATCTAGACCGCTAAGACAAAGAATGAAAACCGTCAAAAGCAAGTTTACTCCCATCGCTCCGCCACTTTACATAGAAGGTTCTCTATCTACCTATCAAGAAGGTGTGTCATCACTCTTCTTACCACGGCACACAGAGTATCACAGATTCTTTTTTTCAATGATAATCATCAACTTAAAAATCGCCTCCGTGTTACTCTGTGTCCTTTGTGGTGAGTTTCGATTTATAAATAAGGTATAATCGTTATATAAATGCCTGTAATAATGGCCGAAGTGATTACTCCTGAAATGTTGGCTCCTAATGCATCACCCAAAATAAAAGAATTCGGATTATCTTTACTTACCAACTTTTGAGCCACTTTTGCCGTAGTGGGTACACAGCTTACGGCTGCAATGCCGATCACCGGATTATAGTTCCCTTTCTTAATGAAATACATAATGTACCCTCCCATGATGCCTCCGATACCCGACAGTAACAAAGCAAGCATACCTAATACTAACAGTTTAAGAATCTTCGGATCGAGTAACAAATGTGCGTCGCAAAGTACACCCAATAATAATCCTAACATAAAAGTAGAACCATAGAGCAACGGACCGCTCACAAAATCATATATATGCTTCATACCGGATTCACGTACTGCCACTCCCAGGAATAGCGAAAAGAACAATGGTGAAGCAACCGGAAACAAGAAACACAATACTGCACACAGGATTGCAGAAAAAGCCAGCTTCACTTTCGCATCATAATTTTTAGGAGCTTTCTTTTCTACCATCTTGATAGCACGCAGACGTTTAGGAATCAGTAATTTCACCAAATAAGGATATCCCCCGTAAGTCAATCCCAGATAAAGATAAGCCACCACCGTAATAGGTACAAACAAGTGTTTGGCCAAAGCAAGCGATGTAAACAAAACCATCGGACCATCAGCTCCGCCTACCATTGCCACTGAAGCACTTTCTTTTAAAGACAGTCCCAGACCGGAAGCAATAGGCACTGTCAAAAATGTACCCAATTCAGCACATAAAGCAAGAAAAATGCTGGCAAACGGTTTCTGCAATAGGAATCCCACATCAAGCAATGTACCGATTCCCATAAATACAAAGCAGGCTATCAATCCGTTGCTAAAGGTCAATGTGTATACCGGTTGCAGAAAGTCAATCTGCATCGTGTTCATCAATGCGTCGGTATCCGACAGCATCGGATCTAAAAAAAGATTCCCCAATGTTCCGTCGGGCATAATCAGTGTTCCACAATTAATAGCTACCATTCCCAGGCCCATCGGAATCATCACCATTGGCTCGAGTACCCCTTTCCAGCCTAAATAAATGAGCAGAAACCCCAAAGCTATTAAAAACATACGGGCACTGGCCAGAAACCATCCGCTGGCTATCATTGTTCCAAATCCCTGAAACAGGGTTCCAAAGTCTATACTTTCCATACTATCAAGATTTATTGTTTTTTATTGGTTGAGGATGTCTTATTATTTTTTTTATCATGCTGTAACATCTGTTCTTCTTTCCGAAGAAACATCGTTCTTGTGTCTTCCGGGTAAAAATAATCCATTAAACCTCTCTCCGATTCACCGGGACTGACACCATGATAAAACCCACGATTATCTCCGGGATGTTTTGTGACCCCCTTGCTGAAGTCTTCACGCCCATCACTGCCATACTCCTCATCACTCAGAGCACTTTCAGTTATTAACGTAGCTACTTTCTGATGCAGTTTCCGAATACGCTTCAGCCGGGCCAATTCTTCCTGGTGCGAACTATAAAAAGCCAACGAATCAGCTGCAGAGGCAATCAACTTTATCACCCCGGCAACGAAAAAACCAATGACGAAGGTAAGCCCCATCATGGCAAAAGTGGATAACAATAAGCTAAACATAACACAGTATGATTTTAGATTGAAAAATAAAATGCAATGTATACCGACCGCCGGAAAATACAAGACGCACCTTCCCGGCATTTATCGGAATGGATAAATGGGGTTACCCAATCACTTCAATACAGAAGTGTAGAATCGGAAAGTTAAATCAGGATATGCTCTAACGAGTATACATAATACCCGCTGGAATATTTAATGAAGTTATGATTGAAGTCCAGATAAGTATCTCCCCTCTCCGATTGATGGAAAAGTGAGGCATTGAGCAGCCGGATAGCAGTCTGCAATTTGAGTTTCAAAATTTTGGAAGAACTTAGTTCCCGTGAAAAAGAACTATGGGGAAGAATAGCATCACACACTTTGGATTCAGCCGTCTCATCATTGAATAAAGAATGGTCTCCGGCATATTGTGATACAAAGGTGGCAGTAACTTCGGCGGGAAGTTCTGCAGCTTCTTCTATAGAAGCGGTATAACCGGCTCCATACACAAAAAAGATACCTATCAATATGCAGAATATGTACTTTATCATAGTAGTTGCAAACGTAGCAATAAATTTGAGAAAAAATAGAATTCGTTGTCTAATTAACGAATATTTTATAATGATTGTTCCGGATATAAACGGATAAATGACAAAAAAAGCGGAGAATCATCCGATTCCCCGCTTCTTATTCATATAATATAGATTGTGTTTAATTACATGGTAACCTGCTTTGCAAGCAGTTTTTGAAGTTTGCCATTTAACAGCTGGCACATTGTTCCATTTCCCATTGCTTGGTAACGTTTGATACGATACTGCAACATCATAATTTCATTTGCATTCTTTTTCATAATTTTGGTCCTCTTTTTTTGCTCTCCACGTTTTGAAGAGCGGTTTTACATCTTGTTTTCTTTATTAACACTGCAAAGATACGAAATGTTTTCGAAAATATGTTCTAAAACATAAGAAAAGTGTATCGTTAGTTGATTTTTCTTTTTATAAGGCCTGATTTGGCAAGTGTATATTACAAATATATTGCATAACTTTGCGCTTTATCAAGAAAAACGACTATGCTCAAACGAATACCCCACACATACACCATCATTTCTTCGGTCATTCTACTCTGTGCAGTGCTTTCCTGGATCATTCCTGCCGGAGAATATATGCGAGAGACAATCGACGTAAACGGTATTTCCCGCACTGTCATTGTAGACCATTCTTTCCACCGGGTAGAACAGACACCCCAGACCTGGCAAGTGTTCAGCTCCCTTCTTGAAGGCTTCGAACGTCAGGCAGGAATTATAGCTTTCTTACTGATTATGGGAGGTGCCTTTCAAATAATGAATAGCAGCCGTGCTATTGATACCGGCATTTTTTCATTTCTGAATTTCACGAAAGGACTTGAAAAACACCGACTGATCAAAATACTGGGAGTAAACAATGTAGTGATATCCTTAGTCATCATCCTTTTCAGCCTTTTCGGTTCCGTATTCGGTATGAGTGAAGAGACACTGGCCTTCGTCATCATCATCGTCCCACTTGCCATATCAATGGGATATGACTCCATCACCGGGCTGTGCATGGTATACGTAGCTGCCCATATCGGCTTTTCCGGTGCAGTACTGAATCCTTTTACGATCGGCATTGCGCAAGGTTTGTCTGATCTCCCGTTGTTCTCCGGATTTGAATACCGTATGTTTTGTTGGCTGGTACTGACCACCGCCCTGATTGTTTGTGTACTCAGATATGCCGCTGTCGTCAAAAAGCATCCGGAAAAATCACCTATGTATCATGCTGACACTTATTGGCGGAAACGGGAAAAAGAAAGCTGTGGAGAGATATCCCATGTAACGACTCGCCAAGCATGGATCGTATACCTATTGTTACTCGTGTCCTTGGGGTTGTTCTCCATCATCTACCCGATCAGTACTTTTTCAGTAGGTGAAGCATCAGTCACCTGCTATGCAGTTCCCACCTTATCTATCTTGTTTGCAGTTTTCGGTTGGCTGGGTTTACGCAAATCCAACCAGTTCTTTATATTGACCTTACTCGCATTCACTATTCTTTTCCTGATTATCGGTGTCATGGGTCATGGCTGGTATTTACCGGAGATATCCGCCATCTTTCTGGCAATGGGCATTCTTTCGGGGTTTGCCAATAGTGAACATGCAGATGCTATCATCAAGCAATTCATGGATGGAGCCAAAGACATGTTGTCGGCCGCCATAGTTGTGGGACTGGCCGGAGGGATTATTCAAATACTGCAAGACGGACATATCATCGACCCCATTTTACATTCTTTGGCTTCACTGATGGGAGAAGCCGGAAAAATAGTATCTTTGGGGGTGATGTATCTGATACAGACACTCATTAACCTGATTATCCCTTCCGGGTCCGCCAAAGCAGCGTTAACCATGCCTATCATGGCACCCTTTTCCGATGTCATCGGACTTTCGCGGCAAGCTACGGTAATGGCTTATCAGTTTGGTGACGGATTTACCAATATGATCACCCCTACTTCTGCTGTACTGATGGGTGCTTTAGGTATTGCCCGCATACCTTATGAGATTTGGGTAAAATGGTTCTGGAAGATACTTCTTTTATTCATTATCCTAGGAATGGTACTACTGATTCCCACGGTACTTTTCCCATTGAATGGATTTTAGGGTTCCGTTCTCTTTCCTTCACCCGGAAAATGGAAAAGAGCCGGACTCCGAAGAATGTAAACCAGAATTTTCATAAATGACCATAAAGATACCGAAAGATTAAAGTAGAAAACAGTAATTCCGGAAAGATGAAACAAAAAGAGAAAGAAATCAAAACTAAATATATGAACCAAAAGCACTCACTCCCCCCTCTCCTTAAGAGAAGAACGGGGGTGAGGCCTTACTTAACAACAAATTGTATGAAAACCCTAACCCGCTTTCTAATCATTCCGATGTTGTCGGTTGCGTTCTTTTCATGCAGTGAGTCCCATTTCCTGAAAGATGTGGCTTACCGAAACCAAGTGACGCAAGATTTTGAAATGAAGAAGCAGCAACTTCCCAATGGAGAGTTGTTTGCAGTGTTTAATGAAAAGCTCACCGTTCCCGAACAAGAGGCTTTAATGTTCCTCTATGCCTACATGCCTACAGGTGACGTAACGGATTATACAGGCGACTACTATCTGGAAAATGTCAGACTCTCCGATCAGGCACGTCGGGAAATGCCTTGGGGAAAAGAAATCCCCGATGACGTATTCCGTCATTTTGTGCTCCCCATTCGGGTAAACAATGAAAACCTGGATGACTCACGCCGGGTGTTTTACAATGAACTGAAAGACCGTGTGAAGAATCTGTCATTGCACGACGCTGTACTCGAGGTAAACCACTGGTGCCACGAAAAGGTAATCTACACCCCAAGTGATGCCCGTACGAGTTCTCCACTCGCTTCCGTAAAAACCGCTTATGGTCGCTGTGGTGAAGAATCCACCTTCACCGTAGCAGCTCTTCGCTCGGTAGGTATTCCGGCACGACAGGTATATACTCCGCGTTGGGCACATACCGACGACAACCATGCATGGGTAGAAGCCTGGGTAGATGGCAAATGGTATTTCTTTGGTGCCTGCGAACCGGAACCGGTTTTGAACCTGGGTTGGTTTAATGCTCCC
>UMIY01038906.1_pt1 | contig 19181 bp, 15 predicted proteins | sample 1965921 | NCBI WGS metagenome assembly UMIY01 (sample SAMEA4836134, study PRJEB28245) | human gut metagenome | biome: gut microbiome; material: fecal sample | place: Denmark | collected 2008
GCCTCCGCGTCGTCCGCGAGCGCGGCGAGCACGAGACGGGTCATGACGTCTTCGGGCCTCATGACCGACCTCTCCAGTTCACGACCACGCCCTCGTCTGGCGTGCCCCACGAGAGCGAGCCTGCGTCGAGCGCGCCCAGGGGCTCGGGCGCCAGAAGGCGCGTGGGCGAGAAGGTCATGGGGCTCACGGAGATCGCCGCGGGGCCCACGCGCGTCGTGCCCTCCGGCACGCGGTAGTCAACGCCCGCGGACGGAAGCTCCGGGTCGTCGTGCTCGTGGCTCGGCAGGTCAGCGTAGAGCGAGAGCAGCTCGAGCCCGTCGGCGCCGCGCCCGAGCAGCGAGCCCTCGCGCGCGCAGAGGAACTCGTTCGCCCCGTCGACCTCAAAGTAGCAGGGACGCCACCCCTCACCGTAGGTGGCACGCGCGGCAAAGGCACCCGACGCAACGTGACGGACGCCCGCGGGGACGCGAACGAGCCAGCCCGACGCCTCGGCAAAGGCGAACTGGTGGATCTGCTCGATCGTATCCGGCAGGACAACGCCCCCGGCGCCGGACTGTGCGCAGGCCCACGGCGCGATCTCGCGCACACCCTCGGGTATGGCGAGAACCGCCGGCGGCTCGACGTCTCCCGGCAGCCCCACCACGGTCTTCTCGTCCGCCGAGACGATCACGTCGCCCAGGCGATGACGATCCGCCGGATCGTCGTCCGCGAGATAGAAGCAATGCTCCGGGGGATCGGACCACCCTCCGTCAAAGGGGTTTCTCGAGGGTGGTCGATAGCGCATGTCACAGAGCTCGTAGCGCTGCTCCCGGGCGTAGAAGCGCACCCAGACGAGCGGCACGGCCACGTCCTCGCGCACGGTGTTCTTCTGCGTGGGCCTGAGCACCTCGCAACGCGTGCGCACGCCTGCGTCGAGCGCGCCGGCCCAGGCGCGGGCGAACTCTGCCGGCAGATATCCAAGCAGCTCACCGCCATGCTCCACGCGGATGGCGTCGGCGTCGTGGGCGTTCTCGGGCTCGCGCACCAGATCGACCTCGTCGCCCGGTCGCAGCCGCAGGCACGCCCCCTCCGCCCCGTGGTAGCGCGCCCCCACGACGGAAGCCTCCCACGCAAAGCGCAGCGGCACGCCGTCAAATGGCGCAAGGTCCGCTATGTCCGGTAGCGCACGCGGCATGGAGTGCCTCCTTTGTTGATTCCCGCACCAAGCATACGGAAGGCACCGGACAGAAACCCTCTCTTCGGCTTTCTACAAATCAAGCGCCTTTCTCGCTGCCGCAACGAAGTCCCCGTTGGGGTAGAACTCCGGACTCACCGCCTCGGCCAGCTCCCCAGGCACGGTCATGAGGTCCTGGATGGCGCCCATGGGAAGGAGGATGCGGCGCGCACCGGCATTCTTGGCCACGCGGAAGAGGTCCGTGAGCCCCGTAAGCTCGTCCATCGTGCCGGACAGGCGCAGCACGCCAGGAATGGCAAGCCCAGCCGCAACCGGACGACCGCACGCAGCGGAGCAGAGGCCCACGAACTCCGCCAGCGAGAGCTCGTCTGACGGGCCATGGCCCTGGAGGTCGTTCAGGAACATCAGATAGTCCTTCTCGCCCGCACGCATGCCAGGAGCAACGGAGGAAACGTTGTCTCGGAACTGCGAGAACGCCGCCTGGAAGCCCTCCTTGACAGAGCGTCCCTGCCCGACGCCCTCCATCTGGAAGGCCATGGACCCCGCCACGGCCTTGTTCTCCAGGCGGTAGACCGACCACTCCCCGCCCAGCGCGCGGCCGATGCCGTACACAAACCCCGCGGGCATGGCAACATCCCCCACGAGGCGGCTGCTCGACTGCTCGGGCACCGTCATGATGTGCGGGACCTGAGGCTCGTCCACGTCAAAGTAGCCAAGGTCAACGTCGTTGAACTCCACGCCGGCCATGATCTTGAGCTGCTCCTTGACGCGACGACGCCCCTCGATCGCGTACTCGAGCAGCGCGCGAGCCTGCTCCTTGCCCAGCTGCCCCGTGGGGTACATGAGCTTGGCCAGGCCCGAGAAGGTCTTGCGCACGCCGATCTCGTCTCGGACGTTGAAGTCGCCGTTGAGACGGAACCACTCGTCAAAGAGGTGCGTGTAGTCGCGCCGACGCATGGCGTGGCAGAACTCGGAGAGGCAGTCCGTGATGAGCGCATAGCGGCCGGTGAGAAGGTCGCTTCGCATCTTGGGAACCTCCCAGCCGGGCAGGTAGCAGTGGATGCGGTCGAAGAAGGCGCTGTCGTTGTTGAACTCCGGCGGGAACGGGTCAAAGAGGTGCGTGGTCTTGAGCACGGCTGCCGGCGACTCGTTGATGTTGCCCTCGAAGACCATCGACGCCTCGGCGGTGTAGGAGCTGGTACCACGGCCAAAGCTGCCGTTTGCCATGTAGCCCTTCATGATGTTGATGGCGTCCGTGGCCTTGAAGCGCATACCCGCCACCTCGTCAAAGGCGATGCAGTCCCAGTAGCCCACCAGCCCCAGGGCGGCGCCGCCAACCCCGCGCAGGTCCGCGAAGAGCTTGGCCGTGGTGGTCTGACCACCGGAGAGCAGGTAGGCGTGCGGCGAGACCTCCGTGTAGAGGTGGGACTTGCCCGTGCCGCGCGGGCCCAGCTCGCAGAGGTTGTAGTTGCGCTCCACGAGCGGCACCATGCGCTCGAGGAAGTGCATCCGCTCGCGCGGCGTGAGCTCAGAGGGCTCATAGCCTGCCGAGCGCAGGACGAGCGCCTCCCACTCCTCGTCCGTGAACGCGTCGCGGTGCGAGATGAGCTCGTCGAGGTCCAGGTTGGGCATCTGGATGGGAGTGATGCTCACGATCTGGAAGGGCGAGTCCTGCGGGCTGCGCTTGCCGCCCTTGCGCGGGGAGCCGTCCGAGAGCCCGTGCACGTACTCGATGCCGAGGATGCACCAGATGCCGCCCGTGAGCATCTTGGTGTACTCACGCACGTACCTGTCCGGCACCACAAAGGGGTCGATCTTGAGGCTCGCGAGCGTGCCCACGTATATGTCCTCGCGCTCGTCCAGCACGGCGGAGAGCCTATCGATCACCGTGTGGCGCCCGCGCTCGCGGATGCGCGACTTCACGGCCTCGGACTCGTCCGGCCGCACGAAGTTCTCGGTCAGGATCTTGCGGATCCGCTCCAGCCCCTCGGCCACGGCGCCCTCGTCATCCGTGGCGCAGTACATGCCAAGCAGATACTCCAGCACGAAGGTGGGCACGCCAAAGCCCTGCTTCATCTGTGCGGTGAGGTCCTTGCGCACAATCTTGCCCGGAAAGGCCGTCACGATCTTCTCGTCAAGCGCGTCCTTCTGGTACACGGGGACCGTCGTCGCGTTGTTCTTCTCGTCCATGGCTACCATCCAAAGTCGATCGAGGGGGCAAAGGCCACCTGCATGCGAAGCTCGCGCAGCGTTGTGACCTCCCCCGTGCCCACATTGCGTGTCAGAAGCGGGTACCGCTCGCCCTCGCTTGGCGAGAAGCCCGGACGCAGCGAGAGGCGCACGGCAAAGGTGCGCTCGGAGGCGTCCGCAGAGGTGCGGTCCGCCACCACGCGCGCCACGTCCGTCACCGGCTCGTGCGCGGCGGTGCCCACGAAGACCTCGTACTCGGCCGGCAGCGCCTTGCCGCCCGCCGGCTCGTCCTGCAGGAGCTCCAGCGAGAAGAGCGAGTTGGTGATCGTGTCCAGCGTGGAGACGAGCGAGAGCGAGACGGGCGCGGACTCCACGTAGCCCTTGCTCCCCGCTCGGCGGTTGCGGAAGCGCAGGACCGGCACGCACATCTCCTGCAGGGAGATGCCGCCGTGCACGTAGTTCTCCCCGCCACCCGCTATGGCTATGCGCACGCACTCACGGGGCATGAGGGCCCTGAGGTGGTCACCGGGCAGCGCCACGGGAAGAAGGACCTCGGAGCTCGCGCTCGGCTCCGCGACCACGTAGCGCCGACCCGCCTCCACGACCTCGCCGGACACGTCCTTGAGCGAGACGTGATCGGAGGCGGCAAGCGGCTCGTCGGTGTAGAGGAAGCCATGGTCGGCCGTCACGAGCACGTCCGTGGCGCGGAACTCGCGGACGATGAGCTTCACGAGGCCGGAGATCTCCTCGACGTCGTCCGCGCAGGCGTCAAAGACCTTACGCTCGGTGGCCGCCTTGTCACCGGTGGCGTCGATGGCGTTGTGGTAAACGTAGACCACGTCCGCCTCCCCCACCAGCTCCTTGCGCTCCGCGCGCCCCATGCCGTTCACAAAGTCGTCGTACGTCACGGCGACGCCCGAGGGGTGCGTACGGCGGATGACCTCCTGTCGCTTTGCGCAGGTCGTGGCCTCCACGCCGTCCACGAGCACGGAGAGCGCGGCCTTGCCGCCCGCCTGGCCTCGCTCGAGCGAGAAAGACCCGTGCGGCAGCAGCGCCGGCATGCCGCATTTGGTGATGGAGGGCAGCGTCGCCTGCACAGAGACCAGCTCGACCGAGCCCTTGGTCTCGCGCTCGAGGGCGTCCGCGAGCTCTGCCGCCACCTCGTAGCGCAGCGCGTCAGAGACGATCACCCACGCGCGGCGCTTGCACTGCGCGAGTCCGTCCACCTCGGACATGAAGAAGTCCTGCTGGCGCGGCACTCCCGAGACGTAGCCCTGGCTCGCCAGCTCCGCCTCCGCCGTCTTCGCCCAGCGCTCGGAGAGCGTGCGCAGGAACCATCCCTTGTAGAGGTTCTCCATCGCCCCGCGCGCGACACGGAAGTCCTCGTCCAGCTCGTACTCGCCGGACCTGATGGCGCCGGCAAAGGCCTGGTGGAATGCCCGGTACCAAGTGTCCATCTGGTACCACTCCTGCTCGTAGGCCTCCCAGACGCGCTCGGCGGGCATGGCGGCAAGGCCCTCGGGGTGCTCGCGCCAGAAGCGGCGCATGCGAGCCGCCTGCGTCACGCCCCCGTAGTAGCAGGAGAGCTCCTCGTACCAGGCAAGCCCGCGGCGCGCGCCGACCGCCGCGAGCACGTCCTCGCTCGAGGAGGGGTCGCACACGGCCGAAAAGAGCCTGCGGAGAATGACGGCGTCCACGCACGGGAAGACGCCCATCGTGAGGAGCTCGGGAAGGGCCGCTTCCGCAAGGCGGTCCTCAAGCTTGCACGCGCCCTCGACCTCCAAGCAGACGTCGAGCAGCGAGGCGCGGTCCTCAGAGGCGAGCCACGTCCGGAACACCTCATGACAGAGATCGGCATGGTCCGACGAATAGCAGCGCTCGAGCCCGGCAAGCACGCCCGCGGGCGCCGTGCGAGAAAACGCAGAGAGCAGCACATGCTGCGTGAGTGCCGTGACATCGGTCACCTCAGCGGAGAATCCCGTCCACGCGCGCACGGCCGCACGGAAGGAGCCCGCGACGCCCACCGTCTCGAGCGGGGCGAGTGCCTCGACCCCTCCCCGCTCGCAGGCGTGAACGAGGTAGCGAACAAGCACCGGCACGGGCTCCGCGGCGTCCGCTCCCAGTTCGACGGCCATGATTGCCAGCTCAATCTCCTGCGGAACCGCAAAGGTGTCGCGCAGCGCCATGAGCTTGCGCACGTTGGTCTTCTTGGAGAGCCACCGCTTGCGCGCCTTGAGCTCGGAGCGCATCTCGGGGGTGTCCGCAGCCCCAAGCTCACGCAGCTGGATGGAGGCGTAGTCTGCCGAGAAGAGCGTGGAGCGCACCTCCACGTCCGCGAGCCAGTCCCCCTCAAGGCGCCGCTCGCGCGGTCGGTAGAGCAGGATGCGCCGGCCCGCGAGGTCCTCATTCAGCGCCCGCTTCAGCGAGAAGAGCTCGTTCTCACGCTCCAGCATCAGCTCAACGCCCGGCAGGTCGAGCCCCTCGACGCTTTCGGCGAACTCTCCGTCCGGATCGTGCCACACGACCACGCGCCCGGCGTCACCCGTCTCGTCGAAGAGCCTCATGAGCTCGGTCTGTTTGTCTGTCTGCTTCATCTACCCTCACCATGGATTAGGTCTGATATAGTTGGTCTGATCATCCAGAAAGGATCGGCCTCCAAGTGCCGGGGACGTTTTCCCCGGCGTTTTTGTTTTGACGTCGCCCCGCGCTTTATCCCTTTTCCCTGCAGAAGATATGACGTAATATTCTCATAAGATTCAACGCATCTTCTGCGAGGTGACTCTGATGCCAACCGTGAAACCCATATCTGACCTCCAGCGCAACCTGGGCGCAATTGCAGAAGAATGCCATGAGACGAGAAGCCCAATCTATCTGACCAAGAATGGCAATGCCTCTCTCGTGGTAATGGACGCCGAGGCATTTGACGAGCAGTTCTCCTCCGCCGCCAATCTGCGCGAATATGAGATGCGCGTGTATCGATCAATCGCACGTGGATACGACGACCTGGTAAACGGACGCGTCCGTCCATGGTCACAGGCAAAGGCAGACGCCGAGCGAATCCGCGAGGCGCGCAATGCCAGCTAACGAAGAGGCTCCACGGTACGAGATTCTTCTGACCGACGAGGCAACTTTTGCCTTCGCCGACGTCTACCCCGAACGTGTCCGAGCCCGCATCGAGCAGCTTGTCGGCTTCCTTGCGGAGCATCCCCTCTACGGGGAGGAGTACGACCCGTACTACCCCGCAGCGAGACCGCCCGTTCCCTGCCGGGTCTTCTTCTGCGGTAGGTATGGAATCTACTACCACGTCGACGAGAGCCAACATAGGGTAGTCGTCCTCACTATTGAAGACACAAGGATGAGCCCCATGGGTAGGTTCAGCTAGACCGGCCCACATTGCCTTCTGATATGTAGAAGCCTGACTCGACATGTCTCTTACTTGATCTTTGCCAGCACGTCCTGGAACTTCGCGTAGTTGACCTTCACGCCGTCATCGAGGTCGATGGAGATCATCTGGTCGGCAAGGTGGTGAACCTTCTCCTCGTATTTCGCAAGCTCGGCCACCTGGTCGGCGACCTTCTTGCGCTCCTTGGTAAGAGCCGCCTTCTGACGTCCCTCGGATGCGGCAATCGAGTCGTCAAGATGTGCGAGCCTCGTGCGATAACGGTCCTGCTGCGGGTGAACGTAGTCCGTGCGAATGCGAGCGAGAAGATCAGGCTGGTAGCGATGCATGTAGACAAGCGCCTTGAAGCCGTTCTTCTTGCCTGAGTCAAAGAGCCAGTAGATGGGCCGCTTCTTGTACGTCTTGCAGTGGTCGGAGAAGAACTCCTTGAGGAAGTAGCTGCTGATGACGTCACGTGCGGTGCCCCTGGCCGCAGGGTCGAGCGCGTCGGCCACGAACTGCAGGTTCTCCTCGAGCGTCTCGTCACCGTAGGCCACGCGCACAAACTCGACGAAGCGCGCCACCGCATCGTCCTCGAAGTACTCGTCGTCTGTGATGGGGATGACGTTGTCGGCGTCCGGCATGAAGGTCACGCGCTCGGGATCGGGCATCTTGGCGAGGTAGTCCTCCACGGTGTCACCTTGGTTGGCAAGCACGAGACCGTCCGCGTCGAGCGAGTAGCGCCCAAGCATGCAGCCCACGGCATAGCTTATGAGCGAGACGATCTCGTCGCGCTTGGTGCGGACGTACTTGTTGCCCTTGAAGGACTCCGGAATCTCCTCAGCAGTATCAAAAATGCGCGCCACCGAGACGTACTTGTCCTCGACCTCGATGGGCACCTCCCCCACCATGCCGTAGATCTCCGCAAAGATGCGGTTAAGCTCCTCCTCGTTGGCCTTGAGCTGGTCAAAACGGGCGTTGACCTCAGCTTTCTCAGCCTCGTACTTGTCTCGTATGAGCGTTGCCATCTATGCAGCCCTCCTGTATGTAGAACATGTGTTTGCATCTATTGTGACGAACTTATGTTCTGGTTCGCATACAATTGATTCAGCCCTTCGGCTTGTGGTATAAGAAAGTTGGTCGCCTCGCAAGAGGGGGCTATCAAGGGCCGGGGGGTTCCCCCCGGCACTTTTTTTATCTTGAGGTGATGTCTCGTGAAGGAGCTCTCCGTCTTTGTAGATGAGTCCGGCGACCTCGGAGGAGAATCCAAATTCTACCTGCTCACCCTGGTCTTTCATGACCAAAGCGACGATCTCTCCCACACGATCAGTCTGTACGAGCAGTCGCTCGCGAGCCGAGGTCTTCCAGACGTTCCCTTTCACTTCAATCCCCTCCTCAGGGCAAACGAAGGGTACTGGAACCTCGATGCTTCGCAGCGCTCCAAGCTGCTCATGTCCTTCAGCACGTTCGCGCAGCATAGTCCGTTCAGCTACCACGTCCTCGCGTACCGGAAGGGCCGATACGAGTCGACAGACGCGCTCGCTCGCGCTATGAAGCGGGATTTGACTGAGTTCCTGTTTGATAACCTCGACAAATTCGCAGAGTTTGACCTCGTCAAGATTTACTACGACGACGGGCAGCCCCTCATTTCCCGCATTCTTCACGTGGCATTCGAGTATGCACTCTTCAAGAATGCGATGATGTATCGAGAGGTTCATCCCTCTGAATACCGGATGTTTAAAATAGCTGACTTCGCTTGTGGCATCGAGCTCACCGCCCTGAAGTACGAAAACCACGAAGAGACCCCAACTGACAGGCGTTTCTTCGGACAATGGCGCGATTTTAAGAAGAACTATTTGAGGAAGCTTAGACGAAATATCCTGTAATGGCGGCCTTTCGCAAGACATATCGACGACAAGCGAGTTTCGTTTGATCGCGCGTTGCGCATCGCAGCCAAAAGACAAGACGGTCTCACCGTGCCTGATTGTGGTATAAGTGAGACAGCTTTCCACACAAGGAAGGCTGTCTCTTAGCCGGGGGGTGTCCCTCGGCATTTTTATGGAAACGGCAGCCCGATGAAAGAGCTTACTGTCTTTACAATCGAATCGAGGGACATCAACAGCCGCCCCGGGTCTTGCTCTAGCGAATTCGATACTAGTGTTAATGATCAACTTAATTCGAACCCCACCGAATTATAATGTGTTTTAATATATTATGATTTGCGCATAATCTTGGATAGCTTATCAGCAAAACTGTCAACTATTTCTTTTGCGGCATGTTGACTTGGAGTATTCCTTTGTTTCGCGTCCTTACACAGCTTGTCATGCTCGTATTCTGGACAAAGGAGAATTGGAACATCGACAACTTCTCCGGTGGATGGATCCTCGGTTTTATCCCAGTCTACGCATTGTTCTTCAATTAATCTAATTTCTTCAGAGAATTGTTCATGATACATTTTGATTTTGTCAAAAGTGCCTTCCATTGCGTCATATACTTTTTTATTTCCATATGCTCTTAAGCTTACACTCAGCCCCATAAGCCTAAGGTAATAGTCATCTTCCAAAGCAAGCGAAGGCTTGATGCGAAACTCAGATAGAATGGAGAGAGCCTCATCGTAAGTATCAAAGGCCTTTTCTGCATTGCGACTCAAACGCTCTCTTCGAACGGCAAGCCTATAGGAGCAATAGGAAGTAATTGCAGCAGACAGCAAAGCGGCAAGGGCGGAATTAGAGTTAATAATCTTAACAAATTCGGCAACTGCATCGAGCACCATTACCACATCCCATCAATTTGCAACCAATAGAAGAGATTTGAAATCCCAAGATATTTCTCGCGAATCCCAGTCTTCTTTTGACAGCAGACGGTTGCATTCGACAAGTCGCTTAACTTGATTTGCCAGTTGGCTTGACGCTTCTAGGACTGGATAGATAGCAATTTGTCCAACTTCAAAATTAACAGTTGGAGAAAGCAACGATGCAATAACATGAATAATAGAACTGTTGCAGAGGCCTTGTAGATAGACCAACTGCTCCTCGTCGGCGTAAATACTTGTTCCGGCAACATCAAAAATATGACCTGAAGGTTTATACCGGAAAGCGATTGAACCACTTGAGATTTTCGACCATGTGATGGCAGGCAAGAAATAGCTGCCTGCGTTTCTGATTACGGATCCTGAAAATGATTTGACATTCTCTCCGTCATTCTGCCAGTCGATTACATAATCATTGTTTCCATACCATTTACGGAAGTCTCCTCCTTTATTATATGGAAACCAAGTACATCCACTATACTGCGCTTCATCAGACGATTTACATATATAATTCGAATCAGCTTTGGACACTTCCCACCAGCACCTAACAAAGCGAGCGTTCTCTCCTGTAGCAAGCCCCTGGCGTGGCTCTCCTACTGTTCTAAGCTCTTTCCCATTTCTAAATGCGTCTCTAATACTCTTACTGGCCCAATAGGCGATAGGAGTTCCAGTGATGTCACAAAAAGCGGAGGCGTCAACATGGTAGAACCCGTGAGGATCGGAGGGGAATTCAAGGGGCCCAGTCGTCTCATCAATTACATCGCGCTGATCAACTCGTGTGTAAGAACCCTTGGCGCAGGCATCCGCATTGAAGAAGACTGTTGCGCTTGTGTTGAATGCGATGCGCATAACCATATGGCCCATATAGAGCAGGGAGATAATTCCCTTTGTATCAATTACTCGTTTTCTAAGTTGTTCGAAGCTGCCAAGGAACATCCAAGACGCCATCGTGACCATCGCCGAGTAGCCTCGATCATACGCAAGGTCAAACCCCCGTTCGATGAAGCACGTGCAGAGGTCACTCTTGACGTCGAGGTAGTTCTTCTTGATCCAGCTGGACATGAAAGGATTGAAAGAGCTGGAGCCCATATAGGGCGGGTTAGCTACCACGACGTCGTAACGATCTGAGATCGCATCGAGAGCAGGCTCGATGGCCCCGAGGGATGCGGCAAGCTTGCTGTCCAGGAGGCTTGCACCAGCCTGCTGAGCGAGGACGTGAATAGAGTCGAGATCCTTCTCGGTGAGCTTTACGAGGCTGCCAATCTCGCCGAGATGCTCTAGCTGTTCAGATGCGGACTTGGAAAGATTCACGCCCTCGCAGTCAACGGACTGGAAGACGTAGATTCTTGCCGTTACGTCGCGTCTGAGGAAGCGACGGTCGTGCTCTCGCGCGCGCATGGCAAGCACGAGGGAGGCAATCTGAGCCGCACGTTCGTCAATCTCGAAGCCCGTGAGGTTCTTCTCGAGAATAAGCTCAGGAATCTCGGAAGGACGGTAGCCGCACTCCTCGTACATGGCGTAGAGCAGCTCGAAGGCGTACGAGAGGATGTGGCCAGAGCCGCAAGCGGGATCACAGAAGGTGATGTCTTCGGGGCTGCTGATGCGAATGAAGTCCTCGTGCTCGTCGTCCGGGGCGATGAAGTACTTCATCTGGTCCCTGAGGTGCGAATCCGGGTTGTTGAGAATCCAGAGGCGACCGAGGGAGTTCTCCACGAGATACTGGACGATCCACTTGGGCGTGAAGAGCTGCGTCGCAGGCGCAAGGTCATCGGCCGAGGCCTTGCGCTTGGACTTGAAGAACTCGTCCTTGCGCTCGGAGTTGTAGAACTGGTACATCCAGCCGAGGACCTCGACGTCCTGCCAGGTCTCCTCGGGAATGTCCGTCACGAGGTGGTAGAGCACGTCGTCGTTGCCCATGCGAAGGAGGCCGTCCGGGAGCACGAGCTCGTCGGCAGCGCCGAGATGGCCGAAGACCTCGGGGAGGGCGTCGGCGAGCTCGTTGCACTGAGCGAGGAGGATGAGACGGAAGAGACCCTCGTCGTCAGCGGCGTCCATGAGGTCGAGGGCACGCGCCTTGTCGAGGCTGGGGAGCTCGAGCTCGGAGGCCACGCGAAGGCAGTCAGGGCGGAAGCTTCCGTCCGCCGCGCAGGAGAGCATGCGCACGCGGCTGGGCAGATAGTCGTGAAGCTCCATGTAGCGAATGGCTACCAAACGGTTGAACCACGTGTAGGCCACCTCCTCAAGGAAGCGGTCGTAGCCACGCCCCTCGACGCGCCGGTAGAGCTCCGTGCGCTGGCGCTTCTCGACGGAGGTGAGGACGGTGCCGCCCACCACGTCGGAATCTGCCGGAGCCGCGGCGCGGCCCGCGTCGTCGAGGCCATAGCGGACGCAGCGGAGCGCGACGGCCTCTATGAGCCGCCGACGGGCCCAGGGGCAGAACCTCTCGAGTGCCTTGGTGTCCATGTCCCGCCCCCTAGCTCAGCTGGATAGCGTCGTTGCCGTCGAGCGCCTCGAGCAGGCGGCTGCGAATCTCCTCGACGTAGGCGTTGACCTCGTCCTCGTTGGTAAGGCGCTTGGGCGGGCAGATGCGCTCCCTGCCGAGACGGCGCACACGGACCTTGGGAGGCTCGGGCGCGGACGGGGCAGAAGCCGGCGTGGGCGCCTTGGGCCTGTTTCTGCGCTCGACCTCGCGGTCGACGCGCGCGTAGAAGTTGGTCTGGTCAGTCACGAGCTTGGACTTGAGCGCCTCGAGGGCCATGAGGGAGGCTGTTGTGTTGACGGAGTTTCTCCGTTCGAGCTCGGTCTGCGCAATTGCGGCGAGCTGAACGTCCTTGGACTCGGCGTAGGCCTTGATGTCCTCGTACATGTCCTTGACCTGGTCGAGCATGTCGGTCTTCTTGGCGGAGAGAAGGTCGTTGTAGGCGTCCTCGACGGTCTGGCATGCTGGGGCGAGCTCGCGGATGCGCCGGTAGGGGCGCTGCTGGGAGAGCACGTCCTTGATGGTAGAAAGTGCCCGCGTGGCCTCCTCGTTGCTGGCCAGGTACTCGTGCTCGGGGGCCATGCGCTTGATGAGCCTGAGCGCACGGTCGAAGAGCTCGCGCTGGTTGCTGAAGAAGCTCTCCACGTCCTCAAGGCCCTCAGCGGTGTCCGCCAGGTCATCGTCCTTGCGAGCGATGACCGGGAGCAGGTCCGTGGGGTCGGGGCCGGCGGAGAGGACCTCGTCCAGCAGCTCGATGGCGTTTGCCACCTCGGACCTGCCAGGGTACTCGTGGCCGCGGTACTCGACGTCGAGCAGGCGCTTCAGGCCGTCCCTTCTGGCAACGAGCAGCTCGTGGGCGCGCTTGGCCAGCTCGTCCTCGCCCGTGGGGACGTCGCTCGCATGGCAGAAGTCCATCACGGCCTCGCGTGCGGTGAGCCGCGTTGCCTCGGAGACGAAGACGCGCCGCTCAATCGTGGCCTTTCTCACCTCGCTCTTCTTGCGCAGGCAGTCGATGGCCTTGGGGGAGCCCAGGTCGAGTGCCGCGCCCGCGTAGCGGAGCTTGGCCCTTCCCTGGACGAGAAGCTCCGCCACCACGGCGGCGATGTCCTGCTCGCGCCAGCCATAGGGCTTCTCGCCAAAGCGCTTCTGAACGTCCTCCATGGTGGTGGTGAGCTGGCGCCCGGACTGGAGGGCGAGGTAGGCGTCAACCTCGTCGATGGCGCTCTGGTTGGGCTGCTGGCCCTCGAGGGCTTGCGCCTGCCCGTTGAGGATCGCGCGAATCTCTGCATCCGAGTGGTAGAAGGTGTCTATGTAGGAGAGCTTGGGATAGGTGCCGTCCACGAGGCGCCCGACGCACTCCTCCACCATCTTGCGGGCGGACGTGGTGCCGGTGGGACGGACCTCCTCGCCCGCCGCGTAGAAGGCGCCCCTGCGGACGGCCTCCTCGATGAGCTCCTTGGCGCGACGCTCGAGCGCGGTACGCTCCTGGTTCTTCTCGCGAATGATGCGCTGCTGGTTCTCTGGCAGGTTGGCGATGTTCTGGGTGGAGACGAAGCGGTCGATCTTTGCCGCCTCGAGCAGGCAATCGTAGTAGCCGATCTCGTCGGAGAGCACGACGATCGCCTCGCCGCCCGAGGAGCGCAGGATGAGACCGGCGCGATCGGTGGCTCCGCGCTCGGCGAGCGCCGTCATGACGCGCAGCGTGAGACCGTCTGCCTGGTTGATACGGGTCTCGTCCACCCACTCCTCGACGGGGAAGTTGTTCTCCCCCACCGCGAGCTTGGGCGCGGGGAAGACGTTGTCGTAGAAGACGTCCGCGATCTTCTTCACGATGCGCGCGGAGTCCACCTCGGTGCGCGCGATCTGACGGGCGATCTCCTGCTCGTCGTCCGTGAGGAACTGGTAGGTCTCGCCGTTGCGGCTCACGTAGTTCTCACGCACCAGGCGCTCGAGCGAGGCCTGCACGCGCTCGCGCAGCGCAATGCGGTCGGCGCGCACGTCGTCGGTCATGAGGGTGACGATGTTTCCCACGTTGAGCTTGACGTCGTCGACCCAGCGCAGCAGGAAGAGGAGCTTGAGCACGGGCACGTCCTCCGGCTCCAGTCCCTCGTGGGCGACAGCGGCCTCCTCGGCGCGGTTGATGACGCGGCGGATGTGGCCCTCGAGGAAGGTCTGGACCGTGTCGTAGAACATCCAGAACGGCACGAGGGCGTTCTCGTCCCTCTCCTCCACGCGTTGCGCCGCCTCCTGGAAGCCGGAGAGCATGGAGCGCTCGCCACTGGAGAGGTGCTTGCCGGAGCTGCCGTGCTTGCGAAGCTCCGTCATGACCTTCTGCATGAGGGTGAACTGGTAGTCCGCAAAGGGAAAGGTCTCGGCGAAGTCCTCCGCGCCGTCGTAGCCGTGGAGGTCCGAGACCGCTTCCTCGAAGGTAAAGAGATTGCGCAGGACGGCCGAGCTCTGGCCGTACTGCATGGCGAGCAGGCTCGTGGCGTCTGGCGTCTTGGCGAGGACGCGCCGCTTGATGACCTCGTCCGCGCTCGAGCTGGAGAGCGAGAGGCGCGTGTCGAAGCGGCCCTGGATCTTGGAGAAGTCGTTGCCGGCAACCGTTGTGACCTCGTCGATGGCCTCCTGGCTCGTGACCATGACCCAGACGCGGCCGCCGCACTTGGAGCCGAGCTCCTCCACGATGGTCTGGAGGTTGAGCATGAGGTTGGTGTCCCCGCCGATGAACTGGCCGATCTCGTCCACCATGAAGAGCAGGCGGAACTTGCCGCCGCACTCGGCGGCGCGCGCCTCCGCGTAGTCGCGGACCTCGTCCGTGAGGCGCTCGATGGAGAAGTCGGCGCGGTCGGAGCCGTCAAACCAGCGCTGGGCCTCGTCCTCGCTCATGACGTCCGCCTCAACGAGGGCTTCGATGACGTCGTCGCTGAAGAAGTCGTACTCGGCGCGGGCGTCGAGCCAGCCCTCCCCGTTCACGCGCTCGAAGGCGGAGCGGAAGGCGTCCGTCTTGCCCCGCGAGTCCACGAACTGCTCCAGGCGGGCGAGCTTGAGGTCCTCACCATAGAAGCCGAGATGGTCGTAGAAGACACGCGCGAAGGTGCGCTTGAGGACATCCGCGTCCTTCTCGCCCACCGCCTTGTTGTCCACGTTGAAGAGGATGGACTCCGTAGGGACGTGCGCGCAGCGGTCCACCTTTGCGGCGACCATACCGTCCTCGAACTTGCCGCGGAAGTAGTCGAGCGCGGTCTTGCCCGCCACCTCACGGTTGGTGAGGAGGTAGGAGAGCATCTTAAGGAAGTGGGACTTACCGGAGCCAAAGAAGCCGCTGATCCAGACGCCGATCTTGTCCGTGGGGACGTCGAGCGCGCGCTCGTAGGCGTTGAAGAAGGTGGCGAAGTGGCCAGCGAGCTCGCGGGTGATCACGTACTCGGAGAGCTCCTGCTCGAGGCTGGCGTCGTCCTCCTGGGCGACCTTGACCACACCGTTGATGTCCCTGTTGATGTCGCGCTCGAACATGTCCTGAATGCGCATGGTCACTCCTTAGAGCAGGTTGAAGGCCCGGTAATAATTTCCATCAGATATCGAATTAAATAGGTGGAGCTGGGAACCGTCGTACTTGCCGGGGTACAGCAGCACCACGGGCACGTCCGCAAAGACGTGCTGGGCGTTCTCGAGGATGCTGTGGGCGCGCACGATGGGATAGACCCTGCCCACGCCGGTGACGAGAAGGACGTCACGGCCGGGCTCGTGGGGCTCGTAGTCCATGGCCTGCACGAAGGCCTCCGGCGTGGCGATCTTCTGCAGGCGCTCCAGCAGGGCACGAGACCCGCGGCGGCGCTCGAGGTCGGGAATCTTGTCCAGGATGCGGCGCTTTTCGCAGATCTGGAGGAAGACGTCCCAGAGGTCGCGATGCACGATGCGGCACGGGAGCCTGCCCTCGTCTGAGAGGCTCACGAGCTCGGCCGCGCGAGTGCGGACCTCGTCCTCGCGCGCGGCGTCGTACGGAAAGACGAAGAAGCCAACCTCGTTGCCGATGCCCTTGTTCGCAAGGAACATCGGGTCCGAGAGCTTGGCCCGCAGGCGGGCGAAGTCCTCCTCGAGGTTCTGGGCGTGCTGGGTGACCATTCCCTCTCACCCCCTAGCCCATGACACCGAAGGCAGGAAGGATGGCCGCGTCGTCGTTTGCGCGGACGAGGCCCTCGAGCTCAAAGTCGAGAAGCACCGAGGTCAGCTGCTCCGAGGCGCGGTCGTACATCCCGCACTCCTCGAGGCACTTGACGAAGACCTGGCGGATCTTGTTGAACGTGGCGTCGCTCCAGCCGGCGACCTTCTCGTCCTGCGCCCGGAGCCCCTCGAGGAAGGAGACAATCTCGCACTTGGGGAGGTGCGCGTCAAGCTGGCGGCGCTTGGACGCGACCACCACCGTCATGAACTCCCACATGACGCGGTAGTCGCAGGCGATGGCATAGAGGTTGGTCTGGCGCGTCTGGTCGACGGTGCCGTGGGCGATGAGGTGCGCAAGCCGCGCGCGGCGCTCCGGGTCGTCAGAGAGGGCCGTGAGCCTTCGGCAGAGCGCGCGGGCGATGGACTTGAGCTCGCGCTCGGTGGGGTACTGGAAGAGGTTCTGCTCGACCACGCGCTCGACGATGTCCGCGTCCGAGAGGTCCTCGTCCAGGCGCAGGCGGGCGACGATGCGAATCTCGCGGAAGAGCCACTGCTCGCGCGTAAGGGCGCCCCTGTAAGGCTGGTTGTGCAGCACCTACGCCACCCCCTCGGGGCGGCGCGACAGGGCATGCGGGACTAGGCGGGCACTCCTACTCGGAGAACCCCCCCCCGTTAGGTTTTTGCAGCTCACAAGCGCGTTCATGTGCTCGCTCCCGTTACGACCGGCACCGCCCACATCGTAGCGAGGGCGCCGGACAAGAATTCAGCACTCCTATGATACCGGGAGTCGCGAACGTTGGCACATGCTCGCGGGCGGACGGTCAGTCCTCGACCTCTATCTCACCTACTATGCGCTTTAGGTAGCCGGGAAGCGTCTCGTAGCGCTGCCCGTAGAGGTCGAGCAGCGCCTCCACGCGGCGACGGTCCACGGGCGCGCGCCGGCTCTCGCGCAGCAGCGCCTCCGCCTCTCCCGCGAGCTGCTCCTCGGCGAGGCTCCCCCACGCCGCCCACCCGGGCATGCCGTCACTCATGCGAGCTCTCCGTTCTTCTCGCCTAACAATAGAAGCGAGCGGAGCCAAAGTATGAGTTCCAGAGCTCAACGATCTCTGAGCTGCGGGCCTCTATGACGCGCATGATGTTGCGCAAGGTCTTCGGGGCGATTTTAGAGTTGTTGTTGCACAGGTAGGCCTTGCCCGCTCTCGTGATCCAGATCTTTGTGGCGTTTGCCGTTGGTGACCCCTCCGCCACGTGCACGTGGACAGGTTCGAGAGGGTCGTTTTCGTTCGTCCAAAAGTAGACCCAGTACGAGCCAATCCTAAAAACCTGAGGCATTCTCGAACCCCCCATCGGCGGCGAACTCGAGAATCAGGTTAGCCGTTGAGGAAATGATGTCCTTGAGGTGGGCAAGTTCCTCGTCGGTGAAGCCGTACTGGTCCTCCCAAGAATAGTCGGGAAGATAGCAGGTGACATGATGGAAGCAGTCCTTGGCGTCGGGCTTCTCGATGTAGACCTTCACCCTGCCATCAGGAAGGGTCTCTGAGTGGACGATCTCCGTTCCGTCGTTCAGGGTCATGAACGGATACATCATGACGACCACCTCCTTTTCGCATGTCTCCCTGATTGTATACCCCAAGGCCACTACAGCAGACCCGCAAGGTCGCCGCGGTCGCGGGCCTCCTCGAGCAGGTGCCTGAAGACGCGCTCGCCGTGCAGGCCGTCGTGCTCGAACTCGTTGGTGACCCAGGCGTGGCCCGCGCCCACGCGACCGAGCGTATCCAGCTGCAGGCCGGAGTCCACGTAGAGGTCGTCGAAGTAGACGGCCGCCTGGAGCGGGGTCTCGTTGGCGAGAAGGACCGCAGGGTCGTAGAGCCGCCCGAAGCTCGTGTCGCGCATGAGCTCCCCCATCGCACCCGCAAACGGTGTCAGCTCCGGCATTTCCTCGAACATCCACGGGAAGCACGCCTCGCCGGTGAGCATGAGCGGGCGGGCGGCGGTCGAGAACTCCGGCCTCGAGCACCACGCGCGCTCCGCCGCCCATGCGATCGGCCGCTCGAGCTCGCCGTCGGCATAGATGAGCTCCTGGAGCACCCAGTAGAGCGGGTTCTCCGCCACGTTGGTCGCAGCCCACGCGCCCGCGAGAAACGCCGGCGACACCTCGACCTTCTCGGCCTCCCCGCCCGCGGAGGCAAGCGCCGCGTCCGCGGAGCCGTCACCAGCCGTGAAGGCGAGGTCAAGCAGGTTGTGAAGGCGCTCGTGCCCCGGCTTCATGCCGAGTCCCTGCCCGAGCGACTGCAGACGGCGCGACGAGAGGGGCGAGCCGTCCGGAAGGAGCACGTCGCCGACGGCAGTGCGGTCCGCCAGCAGGGCGAGCCGCGCAGCGTCCTCTGGGTAGCGTTCGTAGAGCAGCTGCGTCTTTGCCTCCATGCGCGGGAACGTGTGAGCGTAGACCTCGTCGGCGCTCGCCGGGACGTGGGGGATGCCGCCGCAGGTGAAGCTCGCGGCCACGGCGCCCGGGAAGGTGGAGAGGTACGTGAGCGTGAGAAAGCCGCCGTAGCTCTGGCCGAGCGTGACCCAGCGGGCGCCGCCGAGCTCGACAAGACGCAGGTACTCGAAGTCGCGCACGATCGAGTCCGCGAGGAAGCGCTTGAGGAAGCGGGCCTGGGCCGCCGCGTCGCCCTCGCGCGCGATAGTGGCGCCGTCCACGCGCGAGGAGCGACCGGTTCCGCGCTGGTCGGGAAGGATCACGCGGAAGTGCCGCACGGCCTCCGCGACCCAGCCGTCGCTTATGGGCGAGGTGAGGCGCGGGCCGGCACCGCCCGGACCGCCCTGGAGGAAGACAAGGTACGGGAGGTCGCGGCCCTCGTTCTCGGGCGCGCGCACCACGCGGTAGAAGAGCCGCAGGCTGCGCCCCTCGAAGGCCGCATCGCACTTCTCGGCCGCCGACGCATCCGCAAGCGCCGAGGCGGGCGTGCCCGCGACGCCGGCC
>UMIY01039274.1_pt1 | contig 19047 bp, 26 predicted proteins | sample 1965921 | NCBI WGS metagenome assembly UMIY01 (sample SAMEA4836134, study PRJEB28245) | human gut metagenome | biome: gut microbiome; material: fecal sample | place: Denmark | collected 2008
GTTTATAAAAAGTTGCAGGTGTTAGACGGATTAGAAAAAGAAATTGTGCAGCTTAGGTATATCGGTGGACTTGGCTGGGAAGATATATCAGAGCAGGTGCATCTATCAGTAAGACAAGCCAGGCGCATTCATGACAAAGCACTAGAAAAATTAAAAGATGTCCTTTAATGTCACATTGGTACTGTGGTATAGTGTAGGTGTGAAAAGAGATAACAGAATCATTTTCTTATAGAAACTCCTTTGATCAAGAGCCTCCAACCTATGGGGGCTTTTGTGGTTATTATCACTACGAAAGAGAGGTGAGTCATTTGTGGCGAAAGGGAAATATGAGCAGTGGCTAACCCCTGAACGATTAAAGCTTCTTGAGAAGTGGGCAAAGCAAGGACTAACCGATAGAGAGATTGCAGGGAAGATAGGCATCAATGTTAAGACACTCTATGACTGGAAAAACAAATATAGTAACTTTAGTAACGCTTTAAAAAAAGGCAAGGACTACTACGATGATGAAGTAGAAGATGCACTGTACAAATCAACGCAAGGTTACTATGTAGAAGAAGAAGTTACAGAGATATCGCAGTACGGTGATGGGAAGAAGCAGATTAAAAAAAAGACAGTCAAGCGATACATTCCACCGTCAACAACAGCAATAATATACTGGCTGCAGAACCGCCGAGGTGACCGCTGGAAAACAAGAGCATCGGAAGCACAAGAAAAACAAATAGAGATAAACCGCAAGAGGCTAGAGCTTGAAGAACAAAAGCAGGAGGATAACTGGTAGTGCCAGCATTAAATGAAAAGGTCAGAAAGTTTTATCACTCTAAGCAATGGCGAGATCTATCATACTTGCTAAGAATAGAAAGAGGACATTGCGAAAGGTGCGGACGGGTAGTTAACATTGAACAGCTACACGCACATCATAAGATAGAACTAACCGAAAGCAATGTTGATGATGCCAACATCTCATTGAACTCAGACGACATAGAAGTGTTATGTAACACATGTCATGATGAGGAACACAACAGGTTCGGCAGCAAGAAGCAGGAAGTATTCATTGTGTACGGAGCACCATGCAGCGGCAAGACAAGCTATGCACTAGAGCAGATGAAGAGGAACGACATCATAATAGACCTTGATCTAATATATGAATCAATAACAGGTAAGGATGGACATTATCACCCTGATGCATTAAGGTTCATAGCATTCAAGATAAGGGACACACTATATGACATAGTGAGAACAAGATACGGTTACTTTGATAATGCATACATAGTAGCAGGCTTGCCATACAGGGGAGAACGTCAGGCACTAGCTAACAGGCTGCAGGCAGAGCTAATACACATAGACACATCGGAAGCCGAGTGTATAGAGAGAGCAAAGGCAAGACCGATAAAGTATATAGACTTAATAAAAAATTATTTTAAGAACTTTGAAGAATAATCCCCCCGTTGATGAAAATTTACAGGGGATTGAAAAACCGTGGCATTCTTAGAGAAATTATCCGCAGTTAAATTTCGACTTTTCAAACGAGATAAAACGAGATAATTCGAGATTAAAGGAAAAGTAACGATGACAACCGACATTAAACAACAAGAAGCGAGAATCAAGACTTTAAATGATTATTATATGAGGTTATATCAACCACCAGATGAAGATTTAGAATCAGAAAAGGATTTTGAAAAAATGAAAGGGCTGATATTAAACCTTGCGAGATGTGAAGCAGGGCTTGAACTATTGCATGAAGCCTTGCAAGAAAGCGGCGGTGTGGTATTGAAACACCCGAAAAAAGCAGGGGTGTTCAAGGTAAATCCAATTAATGCTGAAATACTGAAACAGCGATCACAAATGAAAGACTTGCTGCAGATGCTTGAACGCCATCTTTCGACTTCGGCAGATTATGAAGAGGATGAGCTGAATGAGTTCTTGTAATTCTTATTTAGTTGAATATGCAAACAAAATATTAAGCGGTGAGATTCTAGCAAACCGATGGATAAAATTACAATACAGCTTGTTGCTTGATGATATTAAGAATGAAAGATTGATATTCGATGTAACGGAAGCACAAAAGAGGATCAAGTTCATAGAAACAAAATGCAAGCATACAAAATCACCGTTTGCAGGCAAGCCTGTTGTTTTGGAATTATGGGAAAAGGCAATAATTGAAGCCGCCTATGGATTTTATACGAAAGACGAAAACGGAGAAAAGATAAGGCATTATACGTATATGCTTTTATATATTCCGAGAAAAAATGGGAAGTCAACACTTGCTGCAGCGTTAGGGAATGCAGAGTTCTTTTGCGGAAACTGGGGAACAATTATATTCTGTGCAAGTAACGACTATGAACAGGCGGATATAGTTTTTCAAGAAATAGATGCAATGAGGGGCTTATCACCATCGCTTGAAAGAGTAACAAGAAGAAATCTAAGCGGCATATATTTTGGAAATAGAAATCAACGAAGAAAAACGGGCAAATTCTCAAAGCAAAACAAAGCCGAGATTCGGAAAATATCAGCAAGGAAAAAGGGCAAAGAGGGAAGAAACATAGACCTTGCGATAGTTGACGAATCACACGAAATGGAAGATGAAAGTTTAGTCGAACCGCTCATTCAATCAACATCGGCAAAAGATGAAAGCTTGATGATTGAAATCACATCAGAGGGAACGGTTGAAGATGGTCATCTTGATAGAAAACTTATAGAAGCAAAAGCAGTTTTGCAGGGTGAAAGGGAGCGAGGGCAATCGCTCTTTTTTATTTACACAATGGATAACGAAGAAGAAATATGGACTAATCTCGAAAGCTGGATAAAAGCAAATCCGAATCTTGGTGTAAGCAAGAAAATGAGATATTTAAAAAGAGAGGTTGACAAGGCACGAGAAAGCTCAATAAAAAGAAGTTGGACTCTTTGTAAAGATTTTAACCTAAAGCAATCAAACGCAGAAGCGTGGCTTGAACCGTCAACTATTCATAACGATAAAAGATTCAAGCTTGAAGATCTAAGAGGGAAAATGTATATCGGCGGTGTTGACTTAGCAGAAACAACCGACCTCTGTTCATTAACAATGCTTTTTAAGGTTGATGATGAATTTCTTGCACATCAACATTTCTGGATTCCTCAAAGCAAGCTAGAAATGCGAAATGACGAAAAGGCAGGAGCGAAGTATGAAGAATGGGCAATGGAAGGATGGATAACAATAGTCGATGATGTCGATATAGACACCGCAATAGTCGCTGATTATCAATATCAGATGTATCAGGAGTTGGGTATGCTGCCTTTCAAATGCGGATATGATAACAAGTTTGCAAAATCATATATCAAAAGACATAACGATTTATTCGGTGAGGGAATACTTGAAAATGTTCCGCAGGATGCAAAAGCGTTATCAAATCCAATGAAGAATACAGAGGAAAATTTAAGGCAGAAAAAAATCAATTATCAAAACAATCCGATAACGTATTGGTGTTTTAAGAACTGCAGTTTTAAGCAGGATAATTTAGGCAGGATCATGCCGAAGCGAATAAAAAGAGAAATGAAAATAGACGGTGTGGCATCGTATTTAGATGCTATTTTTATTTATCAAGGGAACAGGAACGACTTTTCAATGCTATAAGGAGAAAATATGAAATTTAGAGAGTGGATTGCTGACAAGCTTGGAATTTCACAAATAGAAAGCAGCAGCACATATCCCATTAACAGCCAGCCGATTATTCTTAAGGGCTTGAACGGGAACGATGTTTATATGTCAGATTTTGTGAATAACTGCATTGATAGAACAGCTTCAGAAATTTCAAAAATAAAAATAAAATCGGTAGTTGTTCAGAATGGCACAGCTATTGCAAATGATGATATTACAAGACTTTTCAGGTTTAAGCCTAACAAATATCAAACAACAAGTGATTTTCTATCAGCGATTGAATGGACTCGAAGGAAACACATGAACTGTTGGATATATCCGCAGTATGAGTGGAGAAAAACAACATCCGGGAACTGGGTTAAATGGTTCAAAGCGTTCTATGTTTTGAATCCTCAAAGCGTAGAAGTTGGAATCGGTGATAAGTATACCGAAATTAAAATGACGTTTGCAGACGGTTCAATATTCACTCTACCTGATAGCGAATTAATCAATATCAAGTGGCGTAGAGGAACAAATATGATGCTCGGCGGCAACGATTTTGGCAGACCTGACGATATGAACATGATCCACACGGTTGATGCCCTCCACAAAACGATTGAGGGGTTGCCGAAGTCTATTGAAGCAAGCTTGCAAATTAAAGGCGTATACTCCGCAAAGACCGCTGTTGATAGAAGCAAGCTTGATGCAATGCGAGATAACTTTGAAGAACACATTATGAAGTCCAAGACTGGAATTATAGCAACTGATTTAGTTGGTGACTTTACACCGGTAAAGATTGATTTTGCAAATGTTGATGGCGGTACGCTTAAATTCCTAAAAGAGAATATATGCGAAAGGTTTGGACTGTCGCTTGGAATGTTGTCAGGTGATTACACATCAGAGGAATATACAAGCTTTTATCAATCATGTATTGAAGATTTCATTAATCAATTTGAGCAAGCCTTTTCGGACTACTGTTTTACGGATAGAGAAAAGGACGTAGGGCATCAAGTCAGGTGCTATTTCATGCTATTGCAGAGGCTAACACCGCAAGATGGCATTAACCTTGCAACACTAGCAACTAACACAGGGCTTATGTATTTAGATGAGATAAGAACTGAATTATTCGGAATGGAACCGCTTCCTAATGGAGAGGGTCAAGAGAGAATGCAATCGCTTAACTTTATAAACACGGAAAATGCAACAAATTATCAGACAGGAGAGAAAAATGAGCAAACAGAAATTTGAAAGAAGAATGATTGAAATTCGTGCGGCATCAGAGCCTACCGAAGAAAAAATGATAATCGAGGGAACGGCAATAGTTTTTGACACGCCACAAACATACTCATATGGGGATGATGAGTATACAGAGGTTATTGCTCCTACAGCGTTGGATAATACAGACATGAGCGATGTACCAATGCGATACAACCATCATGATGAGTTCTTGATAATGGCGAGGACAAGAAATAAGAGCCTGGAACTAATTAAAACTGATAATGGCTTAGATATAAGAGCGGAGCTAATAGATACAAGTTCTAATAGAGATGTGTACAAGTCAATATCTTGCGAACTACTCGATAGAATGAGTTTTGCTTTTACGGTTAAGAGCGACATTTGGGAGTATGAAGAAGTTGACGGCAAGATGTACACGAAGCGGACTATCACAGACATTGACAAGCTATATGACGTAAGCGTTGTCGATGTTCCTTTTTATGATAGCACCTCAATATATGCGAGGAGTTTTGAATTGCTGGAGAGCGAGAAGAAAAACCGCTTGGATGAAGCGAGAGCATTTGAATTGAGAAAGAAGAAGTTACAGTTGCAAGCAAAATATGAAAGGAAATATTAAAAATGACACTAAAAGAATTACTAGAAATGAGAAAAAACAAAATAGCTGAAATTGCAGAGTGCAAAAGCGAGGAAGCACTTTCAGAAATTCAGCTCGAACTGAAGAAGCTTGACACACAGATTGAAGAAGCAAGAAAAGCTGAAGCGGCTGCACCTGAAGTTGTTGCTGCTGAAGAAAGAGCCTCTGCAGCACCTACAATTGTTGCAAAGAGCGTTGAAGCACAGGCTAAAGAAGAAAAAGGCATCGACCTTGACAAGCTTGCTGCTGAAATTAGAAGCGGTAAGGCTGTTTCTATTTCAGCTGAAGCACAGAGAGAAATTCAGAAAAGAGCAATCGCTTCATCTTCGACACAAAAACCTACAGCTTATAAAGGCACACTTGAACCTACTTTTAACGAGGTAGCACAGGCAGTTGATCTAGTCGCTCACGTTCCAATGTATGGGGCTGCAAAGTATGAGGTTGCTTTTGCTGTTGATACAGGCGATGCTGATTACACCGCTGAAGCAGGCGAGTATACAAATAGCGAGGGAACTTTCAACACTAACGATACAGTTGCAACAAAGATTACAAATTCAGCAGTAGTCAATGAAGAGGTAAGAGATCTTAACACGATTGATTATCTTCGGGCAGTTGTTGAGAATGTCAGAAAGTCAATAAGGAAGAAGATATCAAAGGATATAGTTGCTGGCAATGGAAAGACGAATCATCTTCTTGGAATTGCTAACGCTCCTACAAAGGTTATGCCAGCTAACTACAAGCTTGATGTTAAGGCGTTCGATAGAACAACTTTAAGAAAAATCGTAATGGCTTATGGCGGAGATGAGGATGTTACATCACCTCTAACATTATTCCTGAATAAGCAGACACTCAATGAGTTCTTGGATGTTGAACTGAAGAACGGAGACCCTGCATACAACGTATCATTTGCTGGTGCTGGCGGCATTATCTCTGAAGCAAAAGGCGGACTTGCTGTTCCATTCTCAATCAACAGCGGACTTAAGGCATTTTCAGCTGAAACTGCTGGCAATGTATTCGCTGTTTACGGAGACCCTCAGAAATATGAGCTTCCTGAATTCTCGGATATAACCGTTGTTCAGAACGATTATATTTACCAAAATAAAGGACAGATTGCATTCTTCGGTCATCAGATGGTCGGCGGAGTAGTAACAGCATATAAGGCATTCTTGCCGATTAAAAAGGTTACTGCATAAGAAAGAGGTGGAGTAGATGAAAAGTATAGTATCAGATATTGAAATGCGGCTTGGGATTGTCTACTCCACTCCCGAGCAAAGACAGATGATAGAAAGCATGATAAGGGCTGCTGTGTCAGTTCTTATTGATTCAGGCTGGAAAGCATCTGAATTTGATGCTGATGTTAGCGATAAAGCAATTGAAGCTATTGCTAAAATCGTTAAAAGAAGCATGAATACGGAAGCTGACAGTTCGGCAATAGATCCAATGCTTATATTCGATATCGGACAAAACAGAGGTTGAATATGGAATACGATACACCTATTAAAATTTATAAAATTGATGAGGACGAATATAAGCCCGGTGAGCTGAATGAAGTTTCATGGAGTGCCGTCAAGGAAGATGATGGCACTTCACTTTATTATTGCAAGTGGACTGGTACTTATGGGAGCGTTAAAGCAGCAGCTATGACACAGGGCGTGAATGAATCTGTATCAGTAAAAATGCCATACGCACCTAAGCTATATGAAGCATTAAGAAGTAGCAGGGCAGTTATTTCTAAGGGAGCAATGGATATTTTCAAAGATGGAGAACCTGACAGATTGAATCCCGATTGTTATGAACTTTTTTCAGGTGTTGAAAATCAGAATAACCGCTTAATGGTTTTTATGCTTAAACGATATGAGGGGAAATAATGTTTTCAAAAGACGGAGATTTACAATTAAAAAAAGCACTCGATGGTTCGATATATCCAGATGTCAAAACATACCATGCTGAACTTCCAAATGTTAAGAATATGCCGAAAGAGTTTTGTGTATATTCAGTAAGCTCAATGAGTAGTCAGGAATATTGCGATGATAGGCTGAAAGGCGGAAACGATAAAATCATTCTAAGATATTATCACGCAAAAGGAATGAAACTGTTGTCAGTTCGTAAACGTGAAATGCAAATATTAAATGCTTTACTTGATGCGGATTTTCAATGCCCGACTGGTGCTTTTGAACTGGGAGATATTGACGATATCGGCTATGAAGTTACAGGATATGAGCTTAATTTATTTTCATGGAGTTAAAAGATGAAATGTGATGTAAGTGGATTTAGTTTAGCCTTAAATGAGGTTCTTGACGATTACAAAGTAGAGATTAATGAGCAAACAGAAAAAGCCGTTGACAAGGCAGCAAAGCTTGTAAAAGCAAAGCTTGTACTTGCTTCACCGTCAGGAACTGGGTTCGGTGGTCATCTAAAAGATTCATGGAAAATAAAAAAAGGCAATGGAAGGCATTTTATAAAAAACTCGAAAAAAGTAAAGGGCAAAGGAAGTGCAAACATACCGCTTGTTAATATTCTTGAATATTCAACAAAACACGGTCATCCATTTGTCGATGAAACGCTTAGAAGTAGCGAGAATGAAGTTAAATCAATATTTGAACAAAGCATGAGGTAGAAATGGCAAAATTTAGATATGGGTTAAAAAATGTGCATTATTATCCTGCAACATGGAATCCTGAGGGGGAAAGGCTGACAATTGAAGATGGAATGCCTTGGAGCGGTGCAGTTACGCTAACTGCCAGCAAAAGCACAGACACGCCATTTTCTGATGATGGCGGTTGTGGAATTCTTGAGGTTATACCTAGTGAAGAATTAGAGCTTGAGATATTCACAATCCCTGAAGATTTTAAGACTAGATTTCTAGGAGAAGCAGTTGATGAAGATGGAAACATCATTGATGATTGCATTCAAAAGAAAAATCATTTTGCTTTAGCATTTGAAATTAAGCAAGACACCGAAACGAAAAGGTATTTGTATTTTTACTGTACAGCAGAAGAGGTGCAGTTTTCTACAAGCACTAAAAAGGCATCAATTGATATTGAACCTAACAAAATAAAAATTGCTGCAGCATGGCTTCCAAAGGTTGGCAGGAAAAAAGAAACAAGTTCGAAAACAAAGAAAGAAGCTTATGATACATGGTTCACAGCACCGAAAGTATCACGCTTAATATAAAAAAAGAAAGGATAAAACAATGAATAAAAACAAGGTTGAATTTGGAACATCTAACTTCCACATGGGGCTTTATACAGTTGATGCAAGTGGAAAAGCAAAGCTTGAAGTACCTATTCACGTTCCGGGAATGAGAGCACTTTCACTAGAAGCAGAATCTGAGGAATCTAAGTTTTTCGCTGATGATGTTGTCTACTATTCAGATTTTACGGATAACGGTTTTAAAGGAGACCTCAACATGGCACTATTCCCTGACGAGTTCAAAATAAAGTTCTTGAACTTTGCTGAACTTACAGACGGTGGGATTGCACAGGTAAAGGGTATGCCTGCGAAAAATGTATATTTTGCATTTGAGGGAAAAGGTGATAAGGAAAAAAGACGTCACATCTTCTTTAATGCTTCATTAGGTGCAATAAAACGAGAGCATAAGACCATTGAAGATGGAAAAGAAATTGAGGAAGAATCAATCGCAATTACAGTTGTTGGTGATAACGGAAGCGGAATAATGAAAATATCTTATTCTGAGGGTGATACGGGCTATGAAAAAGTCTTTACTGCACCAACAATTCCAGAGCTTAAAACACCAACCGTTTAAAATTAAAAGGGGGCAGTTATGGCAATTCAACAAGTTAAAATTAGTAAAGATTGCACATTGAAGCTTGATGCTTCAATAGGATGGTTAATTAAGTATAGGGAGCAGTTCGGACATGATATTTTACCCGACCTGCTTCCTTTAATTTCCGCAGGAATTGAACTTGCTGTGAATACTGGAAACAGCATCGGAACAAATGCTATAGATTTTAAAAAAGTATTAGAAGCAATTGATAAAGAAGCAATTCAAGATTTAATGATGAATGTTGCAATGCTTGAATCGACAACTGTTTTAAATATTATCTGGGCTTTAAATGCAAATTACTTAAAGAAGAACGGTCAGGAAGTTAAGCCGCTTGACGAATGGGCGGAACAGTTTGACAATTTTCCGCTTGATGTCATTTTACCGAAGGCGTTAAAGCTCATAGTTGAAAGCACGGTATCATCAAAAAACTTGAAACGCCTTCAAAGTCTAACAACAACAATGAAAAAGTCAGCACAGACAGAATCATTGTCGGGGCAATCTCAAGAGGGCTAGACTTTGACGGCGTTAAAGATATGAATTTGGGGCAGGTTGTTGATTTTTGCATTGAGTACAACAAAATTAATAGCACTGACGATGAAAGCAAAACTATCGTCAGACAAGCAACGCAAGAGGATTGGGATAGGCTAGGAGTATAGAATGGCTGTAAAAGGTATAACAATTGAAATAAGCGGAAATACAACAAAGTTAGAAACCGCCTTAAAAAATGTAAAAGCTCAAGGTAAGAATGTTGAATCTAGCCTAAGGAATGTAAACAAGGCACTTAAATTCAATCCAAACAACACAGAGCTTTTAACACAAAAACTAACTCTTCTAAAAGAGCGCATTCAAACAACGAAAGATAGGCTTGAAGCTTTCAAGGCAGCACAGAAAAGCATGGATGCAGATGGTGTCGATAAGACTTCCAAAGAGTATATGGAGGTTAGAAGAAATATCATTGAGTGTGAATCGAAGCTTAAAACTTTTAACGCTGAATTAAAGAGAACGCAAGCGGCAGTTTCTGTTGTTGGTCAGCTTGGAGCAAAATTTCAAGAAGCAGGGAAGAAGATACAAGGTGCAGGACGTAGTTTCGCACCTATTTCAAAGGCTGCTGCCGTAGTTTCCACAGGTTTGGGAGCGGTAGCTGTTAAAGCCGGTAGAGCTGCAGACGATATCAACACATTATCTAAAGTTTCAGGAATAAGCACTCAAGAGCTTCAGCTCTATGCTGCAAGTGCAGACCTTGTCGATGTATCTGTTGAAGATATGGCAAAAGCTCAAACAAAGCTTAAAAAGAATATGTATTCAGCATCGCAAGGAACGGGAGATGCAGCGAAAGCGTTTGAGCAGCTCGGTGTAAAAGTTGTAGGAAATGATGGACACTTAAGAAATCAAAATGAAGTATTCCAAGAAACTATAGCAAAACTCGGTTCAATGAAAAACGAAACCGAAAGAGATGCCCTTGCAATGCAAATTTTCGGTAAGACTGCAACAAACCTTAATCCAATGATTGAGGATATGGGAAAAACTTATAAGCTTGTTACCGAAACGATGAAAAAGAACAAAATTCATTTTGTCGATCAAGAAACACTTGATGAAGCGAATGCTTTCAATGACCAGATAGACACGATGAAATTTGTCGCAATAGCAGGATTCCAACAAGTAGGTTCGAAAATTGCATCTGCCTTGCTTCCAGTTATAACGAAAGTACAAGAAGCATTTGGTAAATTTATGGGATTTATCTCCAACCTTGACGGTAGAGTGTTAGCGGCATTTACAGTGATTGCAGGAGCAATTGCAACTATAGCACCAGCACTAATTATTACAGGCGGACTTGTAAATCAACTTGGGAAATCTTTCACTGCTTTATCTAACATTGCACCGGGTTTAGCTGGTGGACTTGGTAAAGTGTTCGGCTTCTTAAAAGCAAATCCAATTATTCTTGTTGTTGCAGCACTAGCAGCACTAGCTTTCATGATTAGTAAAACAGGAATGAGTGCGGAGGAATTATCAGGTAAAATAACTGGGTTTGTTAATAGTGCAGTTAATGTTATAAGCAAAATTATCTCGCAACTGCCTACAATTCTGAATGCAGTTATAAGCGGATTGACATCTATGCTTCCTGCAGTAGTCAATGGTGCGGTGACCTTGCTTATGGCAATAGTTCAAGCATTGCCACAGATAATACCGCCATTAGTTAATGCAGTTGTTCAGTTGGTCAATACACTTGCTGCTCAACTCCCGACATTGATACCACTTTTGTTAAATGCAGCAGTTATGCTGTTTATGGCGATAGTTCAGGCAATACCACAAATATTGCCATTATTAATAACCGCAATGGTTCAATTAATCAGCACGCTTGCTGGGCAACTCCCGACATTAATACCTGTTTTAATGAGTGCTTCAATAATGTTATTCATGGCGATTGTTAAGGCAATACCACAGATTATTGGCGCATTAATTCAAGCGTTGCCACAGATTCTGGCTGCCATAGTTCAGGGATTACAGCCGATCTTAGGAATCGTAGGTAATATATTCGGTGCTGTTAAGCAGTCAATTGCTAATGTATGGAATGCCATTAAGCAGCATATATCAGATGCAATAGAAAACATTAAGGGTGCTGTCTCAAGCAAGTTCAATGCAATAAAAACGGCAATAATAAGCCCTATACAAAACGCTGTTTCGGTGGTTAAGGGCTTGATAAATAAGATTAAGGGGGCATTCAACTTTAGCTGGAAATTGCCACATCTGAAACTCCCACACTTGAATATTACGGGGAAATTCAGCCTTACGCCGCCAAGCACTCCTCACTTTAGCCTTAAGTGGTACAAGGAAGGTGGTATCTTTGATAAGCCTACAATAGCAGGTATAGGAGAAGCAGGAAGCGAAGCAGTTTTACCAACTCACAAATTGGACAAGTTCTTATCTGATGCAGTTAACAGAGTCGGCGGTGAACAGAATGGTGAAATGCTTAATGTCCTTGTCAGAATACTTAACAAATTAGAAAATGCTGAAAAAGGCGAAACTATTATTAATCAGACAATTAATTTCCATAAGCCTTATGAAAGCCCGATTGATGTAGCAAGAGCATTAAAGAGGCAAGCGATAGAAACAGGAATGGCAGGTCAACTATGATATATGATGCAAAAATAAAAGCAGTTCGATCTGATGGCAGAATATTTAACTATCAGTCTGATGAATGGGAACTAAGAAAAATTGATGGACTAGACTTTTCGGAGATTGAAACCTCTAAACAGCCACGTGGCGTTGGCGAGGGAGATATTATAACGGGTCAAAGGAGAGCAGGGCGAGAGTTAACGATTGTTTCTCGTCCTCTTAATTTAGAAAATTTTAATCTGTTAAGAAGTCAGGCAATCGCATTTCATAATTCTAGGTATATATACAATGTATTCATTGATTATGTCGGGATAAAAAGAATAATGCGAGATTGCAGATTTACTGCAGGGAACCTGCCTACTGGAAATGTTTACAAAGGTAAAGATTTAACAGTTCAATTTTTATCACCTTATTCCGATTTATTTGCTGCCGATGAAGTAGGCATAAACTTTTCGGAAAAACAAGCATTGTGGAAATATCCGCATTCTTTCATTGAGGGTAAGCCGTTGATGTTTGCAACAGAAAAAGCAGTAAATGATAAAGTGATAAGTTATCAAGGATCATCAGCTACACAGCCAGTTATCAAGATAACAGCGTTAGGTTATGCGAAGAACATCAAAATAAAATTCGGTGATACAGTAATCAATATAAATACAGAGATTAGAGAGCGAGATGTTTTATTAATTGACTGCTCAAAATCTTATGCAACTATAAATAATGAAGTTCTGCCATTTGAAAATGTTGAATACTTTGACTTTAGGAATTTAAAAATTGACTTTGGCGATACATTGATTTCTGTAAATGCTGAGATTGGCGGTAATGCAATTAAGACAGAAGTTACATATGTGGGAAGATATGACGGTGTATAGATATGCTTATTTTTTATGACAAATACATGAATCAATTAAAAGAGAGTGACTTCATTGAAGCTTCTTGGAATAGAAAATTCAATCAAGCAGGCGATTTTATGCTGCACACAACTTCTGAAAATTGGAATCCTGAAATAAAATACATAAAAAACTCAGGAAGAAAAGAAACGGCAATTGTTCAAAAGGTAATAAAGGAACAAAAGACGGATGGGGAATTTATAACCGCATCAGGTTTTTTCTGTGAAAAGGTTCTTGATTGGGGCTGTAATTTCATATCAAAGTCAATAAGCACAAAATCAGAAACTGCAGCAAGAAACAAAATTAATGAGTATTTAGCCGAAACTTGCAACACTGCAGTGAAAAGCATAAGGCTTGACGAAGCACCAATTTTAAGCACGATAGATCAAACGATAGAAGTTGGAACACCGACAGGTCAATTCTTGTATGGGCTGTTTTTAGGTAATGAGCAATCATTTTGGTGCGAGCCTATCATCGGGAAAAATGAGAGCGAGCCGCTTATGTCAATAATCGTTCACCCTTATTTTGGAAAAGATAAAAGGGACAGCGTTTATTTTGGTGAGGGCTTCGGAAATGTTTCGTCTATTAGATATCATTTTGATGAATCAGGTGAGTATCCGTCTATTGGAATTATACAGGAAGTTCAGGCAGCGAGTGGATTTTCAAATATTCAGTCAATAAATACCAAAGATGGGGTTAAGTATTTCATAAAAGAAACAGTTACAGATGAAGCGAACAGACCAAAGGATTTAGGTGCTTGCTATCCACTAAAAGTAATTAGCGGTAACGTATCAGATATTGAAATGGTATCAGCTAATCAAGCAGCAATAAGGCGAGCGATGCGAGATCAAGCACACCTTGAAATGCTAAATCATTATAAAGTTGAAACAGTTGAAGCAGATGTCTTGCAAGAGACATTTTTTTATTTAAAAGATTATGACATTGGCGATATATGCACCATAATTTTCGATTCAGTTAAAAAGTCATTTTCCGCAAGAATAATAGAAATTCAAGAAGTGTTTAGAAAAAATCAAAGTGAAATAAAGCTTATTTTTGGCACTCCTAGAAAACAAAAGTATATGGCAATTTAGCGAGGTGATTAAATGAAAAGTATTCCATTTTTATCAAAAATTACAAGTGATGCTCCGAACGGAGACAGAGCAGTATCGGATAGTGATGTAAGAGATATTATCAAAACGATTTGGAGCAATGGCGTTACGCTTGTTAGTCATGACGGATCAGATTTACAAGTTGTAGCTAGTAACGGAATGTCGGTTAAGGTTTTAAGGGGTGGATGTGTCATTATTGGTGCTATAGGTTATCAGGACGAAGAAAGGATAATCAAAATATCCACATCCCATTCATCACTTAAAAGAATAGACCGTATTGTAGCAAGATTAGACTTATCAGAGCCTGTAAGATCAATTGAACTTTACTTGAAAGAGGGTACACCGTCAACAACACCAGTTGCACCTGATGTAGTAAAAGCATCTAACTATTGTGAAATTGCACTTGCTGATATAAGAGTTAATGCAGGGGCAACAGAAATTAATAATACTGATATTTTAGACCAAAGACAAAATCCTGAAGTTTGCGGTTTTGTACAGCCTGCTTTTCCAACTGATTTTGATTTATCAGCAATAACTGATAGATATACAGAGTTACTTGAAGCGGCATTAAGTAAAACTGTAGCAGGAGCACTCGAAAGCAAAATAAATGCAATAACAAATAATACCGTTCTAACAGGCAATACAAGTGTGAAAGACAAATTGATGGTAAAAAATATAGATTTCACGATGACTGATGCAGAGTACAACTACTTAATGCAGATGTTGGAGGGCTAAGCATGGCAATAACATTAGACAAACAAAATGATAAATATATCGCAAGTGGACTGAACTCGCTTGGTAGATACGTACAAGTTGAGCTATCAGGTAGCGAGATGATATCAAGAACTTTTCAAGCAGTAAGTAGCGAAAAATCAGCTTTTGAACTTGAAAAAGAAAAGGCGGAAAAAGACAAAGACACGCTACTTGCTGAGTGGTCAGCAGGAAAAACTGACGATGAATTAATCACAAGAAAGGACATGTTCACAAGACCTGCTTTAGGAATGCAAATTGTAAAAGGCACTATTTATAACTACCTTGGGGAGCTTTACAAGGCACTTGAGAACTTTACGTATGACTACCAATTAAGCCCGCATTTAGAGCCAGCTAAATGGCAAAAAATCGGGAAAAAGCAAGGCAACTACTCTGAACTCTTTGCAAAGGCAGTGTACTGGAACAGAGATGAGAGTTACGAAAAAGACACCTATGTTAAATGGTATGGGAAACTCTATAAGGCACTTGTCAAGGTTACCGATAACGAAGAACCAGGAACAGGTCGAAAGTGGGAACTAATTACGGAGGACTAAACTATGGAATTATTTGAACTACTAAAAAGGGCGATAAGTAAAATGCCAAATGGCTGGGGTGAAACTGTACAGATTGACCTCACAGGGGGTTGGACTGCACCAAGTGACGGACTGCTTTTAGTAAAAGTTTCTGCACAAAGCGATGTAGCGTACATAGGGCAAGAAAGCAATGAAAGATATATATGTATATTTGGTTATGGTGGAGCAAGCTCAACAAGTACAGGAGCCGCATATAAAGGTAAGAAGTACAGGATCACTTATAGGGGTCGAAATGTTACTGATATAGAGGTGTACTTTACACCATTTTCCTATAGGGGGGGGTACCTCTCTAGGCTAATAAAACGCTTGCAATCACTTACCTTCAAGGGGGTGATGGCATGAGGATTTATGACGTGCTTTTGAAGACAATTCAAAAAGTGAAAAATCCTATCACATATGGCGGCGATGTATATTGGGGCAACGGTACATGGGAATGCCCCTGCGATGGATTTATAAACATGGTTGTAAATAGCAAAAACTCAAGCACTTACCTTTTGGTATATATAACTGAAAATGACAAGCATATTTGCACTGTCACTGGAGCAGGGGCATCTAGTACAGCGACTGCTATGTTCCCAGTACAAAAAGGGAAGAAGTATAAAACTTCATATGCTATAAATTATGGTAATATATGCCAAGCCCTTTACTATAAAGTGGGGGGGGTAGTAAATAAACTAAAGAAAGCCTTGTGCTTCAAACCTTTTGAGGAGGTGGCAGCATGAGACTATATACTATACTTTTTAAAATGTTAACTAAAATAGATTTACTTTATAAATCAGGCAAGTCTAAACTGATGCCCCAGGTAAAATACAGCAAATATAGCTCGGGTAAAGTTATATACGAAGTTAAACTTGATACTAAGATATTATTTAACAAGCAAAGTGGAAATCTATTTTACTCAGATTTAACTATAGATATTCCAAGTGATATAACGCAACCAATAGAGCTAAAAACAGCCTACGGTCATTTTGATTATGGCAACGGCTTATGTGGGCTTGTATGTAGTGGAATGGGAGCCACTAGCGCTAAATTTTATTGCTGGTGCGCAACTAGAGAAACCTCGGGGCTAGATAAAAAAGGCGTTATATATATTGAGGGCAGATGGAAGTAACACTATGAGGAATATGGAAATAATATGGAACTAGAAAAAATTTTATCAAACTGGCTACCGATTTTTTTAAGCCTTTTGGCACTCGTAAAGATACTAAAGACATGGCTTAAGAAATTTGAAAAGAAAATCGAAGAAAATTATCAGGAAAAAGCAGACTATGAGAGTCTACTTAGAACTATAGGGAAAATGCAAAAAACACTAGACGGTAACTCGAAAGCACTAGATATAAATTCAGGTGGAACACTTGCGCTTTTACGTTTCAGACTCAAGGAAGAAATATCACTTGCAATAGCAAGAGGATACACAACCGTTCCTGAGTATGAAGTTATATCAGATATGTACAGTGCATATAAAAGCATGGGTGGAAATCATACAATCGGGCACATGTTCGAGGACTACCAAGAACTTGAAGTAAGGAAAGGGGAAAAGTAATGACTAAGAAACAAATTACATGGCTGGAGGCAGCAGGGATAAGAGCCCTTAAGACACTAGCACAAACAGCAATCGCAACAATCGGAACAACTGCACTACTTACAGATATTGACTGGAAAATTGTTTTGTCAGCATCAGCACTAGCGGCTATCTTGTCAATCCTAACATCAGTAGCAGGGCTTCCTGAAGTGGATAAGAAAGAGGTGGAATAAATGGCAGTATATGGCATAGATATAAGCACGTGGCAACCTAACTATCCATACTACAGGGCAAAACAAGCAGGAGTTGAGTTTGCTATCATAAGAGCAGGGTATGCTAGGACAAAGGACAACCAATTTGAAAATCACTATGCAAATTTTAAGGCACTAGGCATGGGCGTGGGTGCATACTGGTACTCATACGCTTATTCAGCAGAACAGGCAAGGCAGGAAGCACTGACTTTTCTTCAGGTGCTTTCAGGAAAGCAGTTTGACTATCCAGTATACCTAGACCTTGAGGATCCATCTCAAAGAGGACTGGGAAGAAGTGTACTTGACTCTATCGTGGAAGCGTTTTGCTCGACAGTAGAAAAAGCAGGGTACTATGTGGGAGTTTACACCAATGTCGATTGGTATAGAAATGTTGTATCGGGCAGTGCTTTAAACGCAAAATATGATTTTTGGATTGCTTCATGGGGCACAAAAAAGCCAGCAGGCATAAGCGCTGGCATGTGGCAGTTTGGTGGTAGTGTAAATCTTATAAAATCTCCGCAGATAGCAGGAGTAACCACTGACCAAAATTATGCTTATCTTGACTATCCATCTATCATAAAGAGTAAAGGACTTAACGGCTATGGCAAGGGTGCAGTAGCAACCAAGCCACAAACTACACCTATCAATCCTACTGTCAGCCACTCACCATCACTTCTAAAGGCAGGAGATACCGTACAGGTAGTAAATCCTGTAACTTATACAGGACAACCTTTCACAGCATACTACTCAACTTATAACGTCATCGAGGTCAAAGGCGATAGGGTAGTTATAGGAAGAGGCAGAGTAGTAACTGCTGCCGTGCATGCTGGGAACCTCACAAAGATTGGAGCACCTGTTTCTTCTAGTGGTCAGCTTAGAGTTGGCGATAAGGTAAAAGTCCTGCAGGGCATACAGTACAGCGGTCAGCCTTTTACTGTATACTACAGAGACTACGATGTTATTGAAATCAATGGCGCAAGAGTAGTCATAGGCAAGGGCAAAGTAGTAACTGCGGCAGTCAATATAAGAAATCTACAAAAACTATCATAAATCTCCTTTTTTCTCCCCTTAACAGGGGAGTTTTTTTATTGATGTTTTCTATTCGATAATATTTAAGCGGTTTTGAGGATAATAAAAATATTGAAAAAATTATAAATTTATTTAAAAAAAGTGTTGACACACCACGGATAATGTGGTAATATATAAACATAAGGAAGGAGGAAACATTGATGAGCAAAAGAAAGCACAAAAAAAGCCAGAAACTTGAAGACTTCACAATAGCAACAGCTTCTGGCATCGTGTCTGGAGTAGTAAGCGGTATAATCGTTTGGCTACTCACAAAATGAGGAAAGCCCTTCGGGGCTCCCTCATCTAAATATATCATAGTTTAGCATCAATGTAAAATAATATGAAATTGCCAGTAATTATTGCCATTCTAGTGGCAGCATCAGTATCTGCGATCGTTATGTATTTCATAAGGAGAAAATAATTGAAAGTCAAGGATATAAGAGGGTTAACAGGGCTTTCACAGATAAAATTTTGTGAAAAGTATAA
>UMIY01027240.1_pt1 | contig 18900 bp, 17 predicted proteins | sample 1965921 | NCBI WGS metagenome assembly UMIY01 (sample SAMEA4836134, study PRJEB28245) | human gut metagenome | biome: gut microbiome; material: fecal sample | place: Denmark | collected 2008
ATGTAATTTTAGTAAAAAAATGGTGGGCGCAATAGGGCTCGAACCTATGACCTCCTGCTTGTAAGGCAGATGCTCTCCCAGCTGAGCTATGCGCCCGTTTCCTTCGACTTGTTTAGTATACTAAATTTTTTAATCTTTGTCAATACATTTTTTGAATTTTTTTATTAATTTTTTGTCAAGTTGTTATACGTCCAGCCTTATTTGGTTTTGATGCTAAGCGAGGGTACTATTTAGAAAATTTTTGTAGGAGCGCGTAGCGACCAAACGAGCACCCTCGCTTAGCTTTTATAGGAATAAACCGTGAATTGTAACACCAAGTTATCACGCCTTACTTCAATTCTTCAATTGCTCTTTGCAACTGTGTATCATTTTCATCTGTAAGCTCTGTTATATCATCTGGTAATTCCACTGTAATATCTGGCTCAATTCCAACTTTATTTATTTTGTTTCTATTTGGAGTGCAGTATTCAGCTGTAGTTATTTTTAATCCACTGCCATCAGACAATTTATATAAAGTTTGAATTACACCTTTCCCGTATGTTTTTGTTCCAATAATTGTAGCTTTATCATAATCCTTTAATGCGCCTGCAAATATTTCTGATGCACTAGCAGAATTTCCATTTACTAAAACTACAATTGGAACATCTATTATTGGAGCCTCTTTTGATTTTGTTTCTTCTTCTTTACCCTCTTTATCTGTCTCAATTAATAATGTACTACCTTTATCACATATCATTTCAAGTATATCTATTGCTTCGTCTACTACTCCTCCACCATTATCGCGGATATCTACTATAAGTGAAGTAGCTCCTTGTGACTTTAATGTTTCATAATTCTCCCTAAATTCTTTTGCTGCTCCTCCATCAAAATCTGATATTTGTATATATGCAATATTGTTTTCTAACATTCTTGAATCAATGTGACTTACTTCTATTTTCTTTCTTTCAACTTCAACTTCAAATGTTTCATCATCTCTTGTAATCTCTAATTTTACTTTTGTGCCTTCTTCTCCCTTAATTTTATCTGACATTTCATTTACATTATCCGGCGTTACTTCTTCGCCTTCTACTTTTGTTATTAAATCTCCTTCTTTTAATCCAACTTCTTCCGCTGGTGAGCCTTCCATTGGCTCGACAACTGTTATGGTTCCTTCTTCATAATTTACAACCATATATATTCCTATTCCTACATAATTTCCCATAGCAGTATCATATTCTTGGCTCATTTCTTCTGGAGTATAATAAACAGTATATTGGTCTCCTACTCCTGCAACGTAGCCTTTTATTGCCATTTCTAGCATTTGCTCGTCATCTAAATCTCCTATATACTCATTATCTAGCATGGTTCTGATTGATGCCAAAGCCTGCTCTATTCCAGTAGTTCCATCTCCAGAAGCTATGCTGCTTACGCTTGAAGATGATGTTATCTTTTCACTAACAATTATTGTAGTGATTAATGATGATAGTAAGGCCGTTATTATAATGGTCATTACAATTCTATAAATTTTTTGTCCTTTACTTTTCTCCATGTTTGACTTCCTTTCTCTAAATTATATCAAGTCTGTAAAACATAGTGACAGGCTCAAACCTGTCACCGAAGTTTCACTCACAATATTTGACTAAGGAACTTTTACATAATTTAATGGGTTTGTATAATTTCCATTAACTCTAACTTCAAAATGACAATGAGGTCCCGTTGAATTTCCCGTTGAGCCTAGAGCCATTATGATGTCTCCTTGTTTGACTTGCTTTCCGACTTCAGTTAGCACTTCGTTTCCATGTCCATATAAAGTTACAATTCCATCGCCATGATTTATCATAACACAATTTCCATATCCGCCTAGCCATCCAGCATATGTTACTATTCCATCTGCTGCAGCTACTACAGGCGCTCCTAATGGTGCTCCACCAATATCTAGTCCTGTGTGTTGTTTTACAACTCCCTGTATTGGATGCTCTCTTACTCCATAACTAGATGTAATCACTGTACCACTAACTGCTACAGGCCATAACATTTCTCCACCAGTATATTGAATATCAACATTCATGTTATTATTTGCTGCTGCAATTTGTGCTTCTATTTGAGCCTGCTCTTGCTTAAATGCTGTTATCTGCTCTTGCAACTTTTTTTCATCATCTGATAAATCATTTATATAGCTTTGTTGTAAGGTTTTCATGTTACCTAATACTATAGATGTCTGCTCACTTTTTGCTTTTAAAATCTTTATTTCCCCTTGCTCATTTTCAAGCTTCTGTCTTGTTGTATCAATATTTTCTTTTTCTTCTTGTACTTGTTTAATTAAAACACTATCATATTCAACAATCTCTTGTATTACATAATATCTAGATAGAAAATCTGTGATGTTTTTTGAATTAAGTAATACATCTAAATATTCAATGTCTCCAGATTCATAAATTGCTACTAATCTTTTAGCTAGTAAATCACTTTTTTCTTCATAGCTCTGTGAAGCTATCTGCAATCTTGCAGTGGCATCATCAATAGAATCTTGCAAAATTTGCATTTTGTTTCCTAATTCTTCTATATCTTTTTCATAAGACATTATTTTGTCTTCTATCTCTTGTACTTTTAAAAGTGTTGCTGATAATTCATCTTGTACGTATTCTAACTCCGTATTTACATCTTCTATTTTATCTTCAACTTCTTGTTTTTTATCTTCTAAACTTACTTCATTTGTTGCACTATTTGTAATTTCATTTGTTTGAGTCTCTTCAGCAAATACAAAAATACAGAAATATTGTAATATTACAAAAATTAATATTATAGAAATTATCTTTTTCTTCATATTTGCCTCCTTCTTTTCATAAGTATTATTTATATCTATTTTATATCCATTATATGAATTTTATGTATTATTAATAATAAATTAAGCTTGGATGACTTGTGTATAATAATGGGTCAACTCTATAAGAATTAGCTGTTCCGCCTATATATACTTCATAATGTAAATGTGGACCTGTACTAATTCCAGTATTTCCAGATGTTGCAATTTGTTGTCCTGTTGATACAATATCTCCTTCGCTTACATTATATGCAGACAAATGTCCAAATCCTGTATAATATCCATTTCCATGGTCTATCATTATGTAATTTCCATAACCTGATAATGCTCTTGCAATAATTACTTTACCATCTGCTGGTGCATATACAGGTACATACCTTACACCAATATCAATTGCTCCATGGTTTGAAGATGCTCCTGCTGTAGGTGCGGTTCTGTTACCAAATATAGATGTTATAATATTATAACTATAAGATAATGGCCACTCTAGAACTCCTTGGAAACTTCCAGTATATCCACCGTTACCACCTGAGCTTGATGTGTTTTCTGTTAATTTTTTTATTTCTTCATCTGCTTCTTCAATTGCTGCATTAAATGCATCGATGCTCTCTTGTAATTCCTTCTCTTCAGCAGATAAACTTGCAACTTTTACTTGTTTTGCATCTTTTGCAGCTTGTAAATTTTCATTTTTCTGCTCTACTTCTTGCTTTGACTCATCTACTTCATTTTTTTCTTGCTCAAGCTCCTGCTTTGCTTTTTCTGTTTCTTCTTGCTTTTCTATAACAGAATCTATTACAGCTTGGTCAGCACTTGCAAGCTCTTCTATTCTATAATAATTAGATATTAAACTTGTTATATCCTCAGATGAAAGTAATACATCTAAATAGGTAGTTTGTCCTTTTTCATACATTGCTACCAATCTGTCTATTAATAAATCTTGTTTTTCTTTTGTCTCTTTTTCTAATTGTGCAATCTCTTCTTCTTTTCCTGAAATAGAGCTTTCTAATGAATCTATCTTTTCATTTAATTTTTCTATTTCGTTTTCATATTTTGAAATTTCTGCTGTCAATTCACTTATTTCATCTAAAACTTCGTCTTTCTCTGCTGTTACTTCTTCCTTTTGAGCTTCCGCTTCTGCTTTTTGTTGCTCTGCATTTTCTTTTTGTTCTTGTAATTCTTGTTTTGTTGCTGCTATTGCTGGCACAGTATATAAACACAGCATCATAAATACTAATACGATTGATAAGATTTTTTTCATCATAAGCGCTCTCTCCTTTATATTTTTATCCAAATTGTTTTTTGGCTATAAATTATACTTCTAAGTACTTCTTCATTGATATTGCACTTCCTATTGCGCCAATTCCTGTTCCCATTACAATATAAACAACAAGTAGCATAGAAAGCATATTTGAGAATGTTAGCAAGTTTAATTGTAATGTTGTAGCCATACTACTATTAATAATAGTATCTGCTACAAAGTTATACACAAATCCTAATATAACTATTGAAATTAAAGCAGATATAATTCCTATAATAATACCTTCTACCATAAATGGCCATCTTATAAATCCATTTGTTGCTCCAACATATTTCATGATAGAAATTTCTTTTCTTCTTGCATGTACTGTAAGTTTTATTGTGTTTGCAATAATAAATATTGATATAAGTATTAATAACACTAATATAACACCAGTTGCTGTTCTAATTCCATTTGCGATATTTACAAGTGTATTTACTGTTTTGTTTCCAGCTTCAATACTTGCCACATTTTCAAAAGTATTTATTTGCCTTTGCACTTCCTCATTTTTTGTCAAATCTGTTAATGTAACTACAAAAGAGGCTTTAAAAGGATTTTGGTCACCAGAATATGAATCTAATACTGATGCCGAATCTCCCAGCCATTCCCTCATTTCATTTAATGCTTGCTCTTGTGATACATATTCTACAGTGTTAACATACTGTATGGATTTTATTTTTTGCTCTAATTCTGTTTGTTGCTCTGGTGTTGCATCAGGGTTAATAAACACCTGCATTGCTTGCTCTGATTGAACTTGCTCTATTATGTAATTTACATTTTCTCCTATCAAAAAGAATATACCAAATATAAACATTGTTGCACACATTATAATTATGGAAGCTGCTGTAGATTTTTTATTCTTAAAAAAGTTTCTAAAACCTTCTCCTATTAAATAACCAAATATACTATATTTCACTATCATACCCACCTTTTTTATCATCTCTTATTATATTGCCATTTTCTATTTGAATAACTCTCATTTTCATTCTATCTACAATGTCCTTGGCATGTGTTGCAACTACAACAGTAGTTCCTCTAGCATTAATATCTTTAAGCAAACTCATAATCTCCCATGCAGTGTCTGGGTCAAGGTTTCCAGTAGGCTCGTCCGCAATAATCATAGAAGGATTATTAACCAAAGCCCTTGCCAAAGCTACCCTTTGTTGCTCTCCACCAGATAATTCATTTGGATAAACTTTTGCTTTGTCACTTAAACCAACTAAAGATAAAACCATTGGTACTTGTCTTCTAATGTGTTTTGGTGTAGACCTTACTATGTACATTGCATATGCAACATTGTCATATACAGTTCTATCTGGCAATAATCTAAAGTCTTGGAATACCACCCCCATACTTCTTCTTAAAAATGGTACTCTCTTTGGTTTTAAAAATGTTGTATCCTTTCCATTTATAATAATATGTCCTGATGTAGGCTCTTCTTCTTTTAGTATAAGTTTAATTAAAGTAGATTTTCCTGAGCCAGAACTACCAACTAAAAAAGCAAACTCCCCTTTGTCAATCTTAAAATTTGCGTTATGAACAGCCTCTGTACCTGTATCATACTTTTTACTTACATTTCTAAACTCAATCATACTTTTCTCCTTTTGTCGTTATAGGGACAGGCCTAAAAGCGACAACGTTGTCGTTTTTGGGACAGGTCTTCTTAATATATTTCTTTTTTTACTAATTCACTTCTATATCATAACAATAAAAATAAATATTTGCAATAGTTTTTCTACAAAAACAACATAAATTTTTTGTCAATTTTTTCCACTTATCTTTAAGGACGGAGGAAAAAAATTGTTTTTTCCTCCGTCCCCAAAAACAAGATTTCGAAATCTAGTTAAGTACCTTATTTACAATTGCCATGCTATCTATTTTATAATACTTCATTAACTCTTCTGCTTTTCCGCTTCTGCCAAAGCAATCTGGAATGCCCATTCTTTCTACTTTTGTTGGATACTCTTCTGCTAAAACTTCGCATACCGCTGTTCCAAGTCCTCCAATTATGTTATGGTCTTCCACTGTGATTATTCTCTTTGTTTCCTTTGCACATTTTACAATCAACTCTCTATCAATTGGCTTAATTGTATGAATATCTATAACTCTAACATTTACACCATTTTCTTTTAAAATTTCTCCAGCTTTAAGTGCTTCTGATACTGTTACACCTGTTGCTATGATGCTTGCATCTGTGCCATCTCCTATTTGAATACCTTTTCCAATTTCAAATTTATCTGTTACATCATAAATAACAGGTGTGGCCATTCTGCATAAACGTAAATATACTGGTCCGTTTATATTTGCTATTTCTCGTATAGCCCATCTCGTCTGAATATCGTCTGATGTACACATTACTGTCATATTAGGTAAAGCTCTCATTAAACTTAAATCTTCTAACATTTGATGTGTTGCTCCATCTTCCCCCACTGTAATTCCAGCATGTGTTGCACAAATTTTTACATTCAATTTTGGATACGCTATACTATTTCTAATTTGCTCATATGCTCTTCCAGCTGCAAATACTGCAAATGTACTTGCATATGGAATTTTTCCAAATGTAGAAAGTCCTGCAGCAATTCCCATTAAATTTTGCTCTGCAATTCCTACATTAATAAATCTATCTGGAAACTTCTCGGCAAATATCCCTGTTTTAGTTGCTGTAGATAAATCTGCATCTAATACAACTATATCTTTATTTTCTTCTCCTAATTTAGCTAACTCTTCTCCATAACTTTGACGTGTAGCAATTTTTTTATCTAAATTCATTATCTCACGTTCCTTTCAATTAATTATTTTCCAACAATCATAGCATTATCCAAATCAGCTATAGCAATATTATACTCTTCTTCACTTGGCGCCTTTCCATGCCACTCTGCCTTGTTTTCCATAAAAGAAACGCCCTTTCCTTTAATGGTTTTTGCTATTATAACTGTTGGTTTTCCTTTTGTTTGTTTTGCTGTGGTAAATGCATCAATAATGCTACTTATATTGTGTCCATCAATGTTTATAACATTAAATCCAAAGCTTAGGAGCTTTTCTGTCATGTTGTTCATTCCGCCAACTTTATCAATTTCTCCATCAATTTGTAAATTATTGTTATCAAGTATTACACATAAATTGTCTAGTTTATTCTTACTAGCTGCAATTAGCGCTTCCCAAACTTGCCCTTCTTCAATTTCTCCATCACCCAATATGCAATAAATCTTACAACCAGCTTTATTCATTTTAGAAGCAATAGCCATACCTACAGCAGCAGATATTCCTTGGCCAAGAGAGCCTGTAGTCATATCTACTCCTGGGACTTTGTTCATATCTGGATGTCCTTGAAGATTACTACCTATTTTTCTAAAAGTTTTTAATAGCTCCTTGTCAAAATATCCTTTTTCTGCCAAAACGCTATATAATGCTGGCGCAGCATGTCCTTTAGATAGCACCAATCTATCTCTATTTTGGTCATCTGGCTTCTTTTCGTCTATATTCATTTGATTAAAATATAGCACTGTTAAAATATCTGCACATGATAGTGAGCCACCTGGATGACCAGATTTAGCACTATATACTTCTTCTATTATACCTTTTCTAACTTGTACTGCAATCTTTTCAAGAGCAGTAATGTCTGTAATTTTCATTTTTTCTCACGTTCCTTTCTTGTTTTTTAATCAACTCCATTTACAATTACATTAGCATCAATAACCTCGTTACTCAATGTATTATTTTCTTCTTGTTGCTCTTCATATACAACTTCAAGTTGGTCTATTAATTCTTGTAAACTTTGTATGTCTTTTCCTATCATTTCAAAATTCATATTTTCAGTAGAATCTTTTAGATTTCCATTCGCTTTTATAATAGCTTCTACTAAGTCTTCTATGCTATCTGTATTTTCTACCTCTATATCTACTGCATACTGTGATACCAGATTTTGAAGTGCCTCTGTAATATTGTCTCCAATTGCTAGTTTGTTTCCAGAAGCCACAATTACTTTCTTTAAAGTAGGAACTGAATCATCTTCATTTATATATTGCTGATAAATCGGCTCTACATATAGAAGCGTATTATCAAGTGGAACAATTACCATATTTTTAGTAATTTTCGTTCCAGTAACATTTAATGTTTCTAACTCATTAGAAATATCTTCGTCTTGCTCTATTTGAGTGTCTAGTTGCATTGGGCCTAAAATATTGCTATCTGATGCAAATTTATATATTGTAAGTTTTGGTACTCCTCCTTCATAAGTTCCTACCATATATGAAGTTATATTTTGTTTTTCATTTGGAGTAAATGGTAATACTAATCCTAGCTTGCTATCTTCAGAATCCACTGTTTTTACCATTGTGTAATATGGGTCTATATCTACTCCTGTTTTAGTAGCTGTTAGTCCTGTATTATGTGTAGCAATATCCCACACATCGTTTCCTCTGTATAATACATCAGGTTGTATATCATGATATCTTTGGATAATTTGCGCTTGTATATTATACAAAAATTCTGGATAAATAAATTGGCTGCTAATATCACTTGGTATTTCTTCGTTTGTAAACAAATCAGGATATATTTTAGCATAAGCACTAGCTATTGGGTCTGATTGCTCTGTAATATAAAATTTAATTGTTCCATCATATGCATTTATTAATACCTTTACAGAATTTCTTATATAATTTAATTCTAATTTATTTAATGCATCAAGCTGTACATTAGTCATTTGCGAATATGGATAATTACTTGATGTTGTATAAGCATCTAATACCCATATTAGATTTCCGCTATCATCTACAACCATGTATGGATTTTCATCATATAACAAATATGGCATTAAAGTTTGTGCTCTTTCAATGATATTTCTATTAATTAATATTTTACTATCATTATTAATATTAGCAGAAAACGCTAGATTTAAATCTCCTTCTTTTATTCCTAGTATAAATCTATCAATAAAGTTTAAATTTAATCCAGCATCCCCATCATATACATTTTCTGCATTTGTTGTACTTGATGTTGGATAATCAAATTCCTCTCTGTTATCGCTATTTGTTACTATGTTGTTGTCTGTTTGCAACCCGAAATAAATTCTAGGCTCGCTTATTGTATCCACATCATTCTCTGAAGAATTAAATCCTTTTTGAAGCTTTAACAAATTTCCCTTTGAATCTGTTTCTGTTGCAGAAGTTATAACTACACCGTAACCATGAGTATATTCATATGTCTGATTATTGTATGTTTCATTTCTTGATGATATTTCTCTTGGAGTTATATATGCTAATTGTTGCTTTCCATCTACTCTATAGCTTGATATTTTAGCAGTATCATACGTATAGTAACCCTTTTCTGTCTGTATAGTATTTAAATCTTTAAGTACAGTCTCTTCATCTACTATCACAATATTGTTAATAGTATCATCTAAACTTCTTAAAGTCTCCTCAGTAATTGTTTCTCCTCCATTTTCGATGGTAAATACTTCTGTGTTAATACCATATGCTTCTTTGGTACAATTAATGTTGTTTTGTATGTTAGCTTCTTCCCTGTCTAATTCATTTGGCGTAACAAAAATTAGTTGGAATAGCGCCATTACAATCAAAAGTAAAATAATATATGCTGGCACAACCAATATCCACATGATGACTTTTTTAGTTTTACCATTATTAAAGTTCTTAATAGCCATAAATACAGATAATACAATTAAAATTGGTACTATTGCATACCCCCATAACTTAATAGTAACATCTGTTACACCTGCACCATATATATAATATGTTGTATCTTCTTGTAAATTCAAGAACTTGTCTGAGCCTATATCTTGTATTTTTACCAACACAAATAAGGCAAGGAAAATAGAAAGTATTTTTAAGTTTGTAAATAGTTGTTTTAACAACTTACTCTTTTTTAAAATCTCTCTATCCACGCCATCAAAGCATAAATTAAATACTGCTATATAATATATAATTGTATATATTGTAAGTCCAACAATAATACATATTGCATATAATAGTATAGTTTCTATAAAAGGTTTTTGGAAAATAAAGTATCCTATGTCTAATCCAAATATCGAGTCAGACTTTACAAACATTGTACTATTAGTAAATAGCATATATTGATTTAGTATTAACTCTGTTGTTATAGCACTAACTATTATAGAAATAATAAATGAAATAGATTTATTAGGAAGTTTTGGCATTACCTTTTTCTCAGATTCAAAAAATGGCTTTAATGCTTTCTTTATTCTATTGTTATTTGCATAAATAATCAAAAACAAAATAACAAAATTAATAATGAAAGCTATCGCTGAATAGTTAACATTTTGCCAGAATATACTTATATATTCCTCTCCTAACTCTAAAATTTCTAGATATTCTCCTCTATAAATTACATATCCAACTATTGCAACTAGTAATATAAATGCTAACACAATATACATTCTTATTCTGTTTTTCTTCTTTCTGGTTTGTTTTTGTGTATAATTGCTGTTATCAACATTTTCTGCATTAGCATTATTTACGTTAATATTATCTGTTTTTTGATTTATCTTTTCTTCCTTAGAGTTCTTATTTTTTTCACTCATAATAACCTCCGACTTCTAGATAAATTTCTTATTATATTAATGCTTTCACAAAGTCGTCACTACTAAATATTTCCATATCATCTATTTTTTCGCCAATCCCAATAAACTTAACTGGCATTTTGTTTTCGTTAACAATACCTATTACAACTCCACCTTTTGCAGTTCCATCAAGTTTTGTTAGAATTAAACCTGTAATATCCACTGTTTCCTTAAAAGCTTTTACTTGACTAATTGCATTTTGTCCAGTTGTTGCATCAAGCACCATCAATACTTCTTTTGAAGCATCTGGCAATTCTTTATCTATTACCTTTTTTATTTTAATAAGCTCGTCCATTAAATATTTTTTGTTATGAAGCCTTCCAGCCGTATCACAAATTAACACATCTGCATCTTTTTCTTTTGCCACTTTAATAGCATCGAACACTACAGATGCTGGGTCCACGCCCTCTTCTCTTTTTACAATATCACACCCTGCTCTATTAGCCCAAATCTCCAATTGTTCAACTGCAGCAGCTCTAAAAGTATCTGCAGCAGCTACTACTACTTTTTTGCCATCTTGTTTTAATCTGTTTGCCATCTTTCCAATAGAGGTAGTTTTTCCTACTCCATTTACACCTACTACTAAAATGACAGATGGCTTTGTATCTAAATGTAAGCTGTTGTCCACAGAATCAAATATTTCTTTTATTTCTTCTCTTAAAGCTTGTTTTACATCTTCTGCATCTTCTATTTTTTCTTTCTTTATTCTATCTCTCAAATTGCTAATTATTTTTGTTGAAGTTTCAACACCAACATCTGACATAATTAGCACTTCTTCTAATTCTTCTAGTAAATCTTCGTCCACCTTTCTAAAAGTGCTAAATACATTATTCATTTTCTCTTCAAATGAATTTTTGGTTTTGCTTAAACCTTGTTTTAATTTATCAAAAAATCCCACTATGCTTTCTTCCTTCCTAAATAAAAAATAATATAATACTAACTTTTTTCTCTTCTTTCACAGTTAATATTATATTATTTTTAGAAAATTATGTCAATGTTTATTTTGTGACAATCTTGTTTTTTCAATTAACAAACATTTATTGTCTTAGCCACTCAACAGCCCTATCTCCTATTGGTGCCCCCCATGGAGCTCCTTCTATACTATTTGGTGTATTATCTATTTGTATTCTCATTAAATTCGAGTCGTAATAAAAAGCATCATTATTAATTTTTTCTACACTATTTGGTATATATATTGTAGTTAAACCTGTACAATACATAAAAGAACTACTTATTTCTTTTAAACTATCTGGTAAGATTATTTCAGTCATTCCTCTCTTAGCATGAAATACTCTATTTCCTATTTTTGTTACTCCCTCTCTCACAATATACTGTCCTTGTATATCATGATAAATTCCCAATAGCTCTGTTTTATCTTTATTATATAACTCATTATTTTCTATACTATAATTTGGATTTGTTTCATCTATGGTTATAGTTCCATTATAATTTAAATATTTAAATATTGGGTCTATAGATGTTACATTTGCTCCTATTCTTATATTTTCTATTTTATTATTTAAAGCACTAAATACTTGACTTCCTATAATTGCAACCGAGTTAGGGAAGTTTACATTTTTTATATTTACAGCTTGTATAAATGAATAATCACTTACTGTAATTAATGTATCTGCTAGCTCTACTTCTCCTTCTTTTGTAAAGCACATTATTAATTCTGTTTTATTTTCATTATATAAACAATCATTTTCTACTACGAAATTATTGTTTCCTTCCGCCACTACCTTTTCTATGGCTGAGGGAAAACAATTCGCTAAACCAATTGTAACCAAGCTTTGTGGTATCACTATTGTTTTTATATTATTATATACAGATATATCTATGTTAAAATTTGTTATTCCTTCAGGCATATTAAATGTAGTTATATTTCTTAATACCGAATCTGATATAAATAATATTTGATTAATAGTTGTATCCACTAGCATTCCGCTCTCTTTGCTATAACTGTATTTTTCGTTTCCTTCTTCTATTTCTATATCTGTTAATTTTGTACATCTATCAAAGCTACCATATCCTATGTTATTTACTGTTTTAGGTATATATATTCTTTCTAATGCTGAGCAATTAAAAAATGCTTGGATTTCTATTTCTTCTAATCCATTTGGTAATTCTATATTAGTTAATCCTCTACAATTATAAAAAGTAAGTGCAGATATTTCCTTTATTTTAGATGGTATTTTTACGTTATCTAAACTATTACATTCAAGAAATATTGATGAACCAATATTCAATAAAGTTTTTGGCAATTCTATGTTTTTAAGTTTGTTACAGTTCATAAAAGCGCTGTGTCCAATCACTTCTACGCCTTCTTGCAAAATTACTGTCTCTAAATCTACATTATATGCAAATGCATTCTCTCCTATTTCTTTTACTGTCCCCGGTATTATTATTGTTTTTAATCCACTTAAATTTGCAAATGCTCCTTTTCCTATTTTTGTTACTCCCTCTGGTATAGTTAATGCTCCGTTTTCATCCATCAATGCTAAGTTTGCACCAGATGATGTTAACTCTCCATCTACTATTATATATGGGTTTACTTCTATTCCAACAGCTTGTGCTGCTCTTATTTCTGTTTCATCAGTGCTATTTAAAACTATCTCACCCTTTATTATTTCTAACTTTCCTGCAAAGTTTGAGTTTTCCAATGATGTTATTACATCATATATGTTTCCACCTTCTCCTACTGGTTGAGTATTATATATTAAGCTATTTTCTCCTGAGGTTATACTACTTTCTTCAAAGTCATCATTATCCATAAATTTTACTGCTTTAAACGCTCCTAATTCTTCTTGGTAAGATGATAATTGCATCATATATCTTGCTTCAAATGACTTAGTAATCAGTCCGTTTTTGCCCACTGTCAAATTAAATGTTACTACACTTAGTATTATTAGCACTATTATCGAAATGACTAGTGCTATTAATGTAACTGCATTATTTTTCTTCAAACACTTCATTTTTTTCTCCTTTTCTCTAGTTTTAATTTCTTAATTAACAAAAGTAATCTTGCAATAGGTAATATTTATTAAGGAATTCCTTAATAAATATATCATTAGTAAATCAAAAAATCAATACCTAATTAAGAAATTCCTTAACTTTTTGTTTTGGATTAAGGTATTCCTTAGTTGTTTAGCTTTTCTCTTTGATATAATTTCTATAAATTTTAAGGAAGAGGTGAAAAAAATGCAACTTTCAGATGCCACTCGACAACGAATAAGACAATTATTGAAGCAAAATAATATGAAACTTTTTGATTTATCTAAAGCTGCAGGAATCTCTCTACCTACTATATCTGATTTTTTAAAGAATGATACAAAAAATTTAAGAATGGATACAATGCTACACATTTGTGAAGCGTTTAACATAACTTTAAAAGATTTTTTTGATGACCCCCTTTTTGATGAAGTCATATCTGAATAAATATATCAATTGATTTAAACTTTTCCTTTTTTTCTCTTCAAAATATCTGGAGACATATAGCTCCAGATATTTTTTTGGCTAAAGAAAACTGGCAACTAATTATTTCTAATTAGTTGCCTCCCATAGCAATTTTACTGGAACTTTCATTCCTCCCACAGCAATCCTTATTGATTACTTTCTAATACTATGATACTATATTTTATGCTATAAGTCAATGTTTTATTCAAAAAATTCCGTCCTTATTTTTTCATTTATTGTACTTAAATATTTTCCATCAACCTTACCAATAGTACCATTAAAATTTTTTAATATGATAGCGGGATGCATTCCTCCAAACTCATTTCCTATATTAAATCCAAAATCTATCCATATAACATTTCCTCTTTTTAGTAATACTTTTTTTGTTAATAACATTGTATCTTCTTTAGAAATATTGGTATTATTAAATATATAATTATTCTTTTTTAAAGCATAGTTATTTTTAACAATATTTTTCAATTGCTTATTTAATCTTTCATAATTATATTTATCAATTTTATAATTCTTTAGTGTATATTGCACTATATTTTTATAAATATAATCAATATCTTTTTCGTTTTCTATTTTTTTAGTTTTAGTTCTAATCCAAGTAAAATATAGTTTTCCTCTTTTTAAATCAGTTTCTGTATTTAAATTTTTTCTAAATTCTCGTAATTTTTTTAAACATTTTATATAAGCTTCTTTCACATTATCACTCTCCTAAAATAAAAGCTTGTTGTTTTTACATTGTATCAAACATTTGTTTTGAAATCAAGTGATTTTGTAAAATTTTTTATAGTAGACTTTGGATTGTAATAATGAATATTTTGAATACCTTTCTTAAATATTGGTTATAAATTATACTCCCACAAAATTCTAAAACTATTTATTTTGAGTAATTTTAGAAAAAGTAAACTTGGGTTTTAATATTGGAAATGAATTAGGAGGATTACATTATTGTATTGTACTAAATAAATATGATAATACCAGAAATGGAGCATTAAATGTTATTCCATTAACATCTAGAAAAGATAATAAAAAATATGATTCTTCTTCTGTAAATCTTGGAAAGGAACTTTATATTGTTTTTCAAGACAAAATAGAAAAGGAAAAACAGAAATTGCAACAAATATTAAGTGAATTAGAAAAGATAGAAGATATTCCTATTAACATTCAAAATATAATAGAAAAAGAACAAAAATATATTGAAAAAATGGAAAGCGAAATCAGTAAAATGAAAAAAGACAGTATTGCTTTAATTAATCAAATAACGACAATTAGCAAACAAAGAATTTTCAAGGATACTGTACGAAGAAACGTAAAAATATCTAGTGAATCACTTGATTTAATTGATAAACAAATTATTAAATTTTTTACAAAATAGTTATAGTACTTAAAAAGGAGAGTTGCTAGAACTCTCCAAAATCATTTAGGCTCCCGTCTTACTACAAAAGTAGTAGAGGGTTAAGTTAAATATATTTTAACATATAATATTTAACTTGTCAAACTAAATTGACACTAATATTATATGTTTCTATTATCAAAATATACAAATATAAAAGATAAAAGATAGAATATTGCCTTATAGCATATAATATGTTATACTTAATACAGTTCATAAGGACTTTTTATACACCTTTTCAACTAATTCTATAAGGAGGAAACATTATGAATCGGAAAGAGTTGGAGCTTGTATTAAAGCAAAATGATTATTTAGAAGGTGGAACCAAAGAAGCGTGTATTAAAGTAAGAGATTTCTTACATCACGCAACAAATCCGGGAAACCAAATTCATTCAGCACTTTCTTGTATAAAGGCTGATGAATTTATGGAAGCAGTGCAGATTCTTATGGCATTTGCTTTCAGCCAAGAAGATACAGTTCCTGAAAGATGGAATTGTGATAATGATTGTTGTATGGCATCAAATATCGTATGCCCCGGTGAGTGTAATATCGATAAATCCTCTAATAAGATATGTCCATTTTTTATGGATGAGGGACTTATTTGATATTAGACTGCAGTACTATTATAAAAAATAGTTACTGCAGTCTATATTTATTTAAACTAATAATTTCTTGTCATTTATTTACAATATTTTATTAAAACTAAAATGCTTTTTAATTAAATTTTTTATATTAAACTTTTTCAAAATTTGCAGATAAATAATATATTTTTTTGTGACATATTACATATTTTTTAAGGGTTTGGGACTTGTCCCACAATTCGAATTTTGACTAGGGAGGAAAAATTCAGTGCTTGTTAGGAAATATATGGGAGTACAAAAATTGTATTTAGTTTGAATTTTTCCTCAATTTTTTCATTGTTGATTACTTATTATTGCTCCAATTTTATAATTTTCTTTGCTACTTTTTGAAAATTTTTTATCATTTTTCACAGCAACTAATCTAATTAATTTTTGTTTTTCTTTGTTTAATTTTATTTCAATTTCTTCATCATTTTCATTTGTATTTTTTGAGAATAATTCATAAAACTCTATTTCAAATTCTTTATTTAATCTTTGTATATAATCATCTAATTGTTCTTGATTTATATTTACACTTGTCCTGATTTCTTTTTCTTCTTCATTTACTTCAACTGGTACATACATATCTGCAACTCCTAATTTAAAAAATTTTGTTAATTGCTCTATATAACTACTTCTAAAATTTATTTTATCAATATAAAATTCTCCGTTTTTTATTTTTTAATAATGTCATTGACTCAATAAATTTTGAAATAAATTCTTGTTTTCCTTCTTTAGATTTTTTATTCCATTCTTGTTTTAAAATATTATTCAATTGATTTGTTCTTATTAATTTTTCTCTTTCAATATCTCTATCAGCCATTAATTGTTGTGGGGTAAAAGATAAATGATTTATATTTAACATTTCGCATTTTTTAGTTTCTAAAATATTAATTTTTTCTTCAATTATTTTATAATCTTCTGAAAAATCTTCCATTTCAACTATTCCACTTAAATATGCTTTCTTTATTCTTCCTTTTTGCTTTTCTAAAGTATCAATTTCTTGTTCTAATTTATCTGTTTTTGTTTCTTTTTTGTCAGCTAGTATTGGTAAAAAATATTTCTTTACTGACATATCATATTCTACTAATTCAAGTATAAATCTTTGTAAACATTCTTCTATTTTATCTTCTCTGTAATATATTTTACAATGTTCACAATTATAGTACATATATTTCTTTTTTGTTCCTCCAGAGCCTTTGCATTTCATTATTCTGTTACATTTTGGACATTTTAATTTTTGAAAAAATATATAAACTCTATCTCTTGCATAACTTCTTTGATTTTTCTCTTTCTGATGTTGTGCTTCTTCCCACATAGCACGACTTATAATTGGCTCTACCACATTCATAAAAACTGTTGTATCTTTATTATTTGATTTTCCTTTTTCATAATCTCCCATATATACTTTATTATCTATTATTTTCATAATAGTAGTATCTCTCCAATGTTTAGGATATAAAACTTTTTCATCATTTAGTGTATTACTAATTTGTTGATAACTTTTACCTTCTAAATACATATTAAATATTCTTATAACTACATCTTTGGTAGTTTCATCAATTACTGTTTTTTAGTACTATCTTTTTTATAACCTAATGGAACAATTCCCGGTAAATGCCCTGACTTAATTGCACCATTTAAACCAAACTTTGTTCTTTCACTTACAATTTCAAGTTCTAATTGTGATAAAACGGTTAACATTCTTACAAAAAATCTTCCATTTGCTGTGCTAGTGTTTACATCATCTTTATCACAAATAAGATAACAATTATACATTTCTAATTGTGATATAAGTTCTTCTAAATCACGAACTGAACGAGTAATTCTATCTAGCTTATATGCAACAATATAATTAATTTTACCTTTTTTCATATCTGATAACATTTCTTGAAAGCTAGGTCGATGTTCCATATCTTTTGCACTTATCCCAGCATCTTCATATACATTAAATACTTCATATTCTTTAAATTTACAAAGTTGTAATAACTTTTCCTTTTGTTCTGCCAAACTAAAACCGTTCTCTTGCTTGGTCTTCTGTACTTACTCTAATATAAATACCTGCAATTTTCTTTTCTTCTTTCATTTTATAAAATTTCTCCTTTCACTTCTGAATGGAAAGGTACAAAAAAACTCTAAAATTGTAGACTTTCTATGTAGTCTTTTAATTGAGATAAAGGGTATTTATACCTTAAATCTCCCACATAAAAGTAATCGTGCTCATTAAAGAATAAAAATAATGTATCTTTAATGATTACTCTATGTGGTTCTACATACGCCAAGTTTGTGTGTTCTACAATTCTTAAACAACCTTCATATATCCTTATGTGTTCAAGTTTTATAGAATTCAAACTACAAGCCCATTCAATTTTAGAGAGTAATTCTTCTCGTATTTTGTTTTTCTTTTTTACAATTCTAATCATACCACACCATCCTTCCTTTTTCAAGTTAAAGGCGACAAAAAAATCAACCTTTTACAGTTGATTTATCAATACTTTCGTCTGGTGCGACGATTTTATTTATTGGAGCGATATTCTTACAGGTTACGAACCTTTTTGTTCTCTTTCTTATTTTTAAGTATATATGATTTATAAATTAAATTCAAGAAAAATAAACTTGATTTTTGATTAAAACTGTTTATCTTTGAATTTATTATCAAATCGTATATATGTTTTTGCAAGTTGTACTTCATTAGTTTTTATATTTTCATCATAGTAAAAATTTTCAATA
>UMIY01043873.1_pt1 | contig 18720 bp, 19 predicted proteins | sample 1965921 | NCBI WGS metagenome assembly UMIY01 (sample SAMEA4836134, study PRJEB28245) | human gut metagenome | biome: gut microbiome; material: fecal sample | place: Denmark | collected 2008
GAACCCCCGGTCCAACCGGGGGTATTCTAATTACAAAAAAAGGCGCCGATTATCAGGCACCTTAAAATTTTATTCTATAAAATTTATTACATTCTATTAAGTTGAACCATTTCGCTAAATGTTTCAAGTTGAGTTTTAACTTGACCGAAGTCAGTCATTTGTTGGTCATAACCCATCTTAATTAGTGGAATGCCTGCTTTTTCATAAGCATTCTTTAATGATGGATATTCCATTTCTTCTGTATCATTAAATGTCATCATGAATACTAGACATCCATCTGCATCGTTATCAAGTGCTAAGTCAACAACATATTTTGGTCTCTTCCAAATATCTGGGTCATAAAGAATTGGATCTTCGTCCATTCTTGCAAATTGATCAGCTAGAGCCATGTATGGATCTTCTATTGAAGTATCTACATCAACTTTAAGTCCTCTTGATTCACTTGCAACATCATCTGCGACTACGCAAATGTTAAAGTTGTCAAGAACTTCAAGAAGGGCTGGGTTGTCAGTTATGATACCAGAAGTTACAACTCTTGGTCCTGTGCATTCTTCTTTTGGCATTGCCTTTAATGCTTCGATTAATTCTTTAAGCATCTTGTTGTGTTCATCTTTAAGCATGTGGTAAGAAGCTTTTAATACATTACATCTGTCAGATGCTTTAATAGTCTTTGAATAATCTCCAACTAATTTGATGAATTCTCTCTTTAAAGCTCTATTTTCGTTATATACTTCGAAAGCTTTCTTTAAGTTTTCATCAGTAATTTTAACGTCACATACTTCTTCTAATCTTTCAGCTGCTTGTTTAAAGATTTTAGCATTGTAAGTTTTACCAAAGTCTTCTTTTCTATGTTGAGCGTGGTTTAAAAATACCATTGGAATTTTTCTACCAACAGAAACTTTATAGTTTTGAGAGAATGGTCTTAGAGTATCATCAAGAGTGGTTACCATTGATGCACTAAGTCCGTCAAGAGAACCATCAAGACCCATTTCCAAACATCTTAATGCTAATGAATAGTAGAATGTTGGGAAATATTCTTTTGCCTTGTCAATAGGTCCTTGTCCGCCCCAAACTCCGTAAGGAACAAGTCCACCAGCATAAATAATTTCTTCAGGTGCGTAGTAAGGGAATACTCCGACAACTTTTTTACCTTCAGCAAGGTATTTGTCAATTTGTTCTCTTCCGTTTTCTGCTATATGTTTAAATTCTTTTAATAATTCTTTTATATCAGTCATTTTGCACCTCTATTAAATTGTAGTCTTAGACCAGTCAGTTTCTTTAGTGTTTTCGAAATTAGTGTAGATTTCTTCGCCCTTAGCGATTCTATCTGCTTTTCTTTCATTCATAATTTCTACTAAACCTTGGACTCTAGTCTTATATTGTTCTTGTGAGAAGTTTCTTTCATCAGCTTGGTCACCGTCAAAGTGAACTACTGGAATGTCAAGGTCTTCTCTCCATCTTCTTTCGATTTCAGGCATTGCTCCTGACCATGGTTTACATGATCTATTGTAGTTAACAAGTGCTCCAGAAACACCATTTTCTTTAGCCATTGTTTCTCTCCATTCAACACCGTCTTCGATACATACTGAACAAGGTGCTTTACAGTAAGCTGCAGCCATTTCTCTAACAGTTGTGTATTGGAAACCAAATGCTGGTGCATATACAACTGCAGTTACGTTAACGCCATTTTGTTTTAGTGGTTCAAACAAATGTCTAAGTCCTGGCCAGCAAGGAATTCCTTCAAATAGAATTCTATGTTCTTCTGGGTATTCCCAAGTAGAAGTTCCTTCTTTAACAGATTGTTCATATTCAGCTGCTAGAAGTTCAAAGCCTTCAGCTGCATCAATTTCACATCTTGCAGCAACGATGTCTGCCATGTGATTGAATAGGTCAAATCCAGAAAGTGGAGATGGTTCATAAGCCATATAAGAACAAGCTTTAAGCCATGCAGCAGCTGTTCTATTAGCAATTTTACAAGCTTCTTCGAATTTCTTTTCATCAAATTTCTTGCCAGTTAGTTTTTCAAGTTGGTGAATAGCATATTCGAATTGTCCCATTAAATAATCTACTTTTTCTTCTGGTACATCAACAGTATTTTGGAAAGGAATGTCAATCATAATCATTGGAATATTGTGCATTCTTGCAATGTTTTCGTACCATTTAGTCATCATGTTACAGATGTTGTTACAACAAAGAACGAAGTCTGGTTGTGGCATCTTTCTTGAGTCAGTTGGTTCTCCAGCTGCGTAAGCAAGAGAAATTCTTGCGTAACCACAAATATCGTTATCGTATCCCATATCTTCTGCAGTTTGGCAAAGTCTTAAACCGTCTTTTTTAGCTGCAGTAGTAGCTGCGTGGTTTTCTGGATATACTGCGTGTAGTCCAAATGCCTTTGCAAGTTCAATAGGGAATTTAGATGATGACCATCCAACTAATTCTCCTCTTTTTTTTGCATCCCAAGCTGCACCATAAACTCTATCTACTACATTTCTAAGAGCTTGAGCAGCAGGAATATTTCCTTCGATTGGTCTTGGTTTTTTACCAGGTATTTTTTGAATTTCAGCCATAGTTTACCTCCTAAAATAAATTATGCATTAGCTTTTTTATCTTTTAATTTTTGCAATTTACATTTTTGATATCCAAATAGTGCTGCTCCAAGAGCACCATTTAGTTGACATAGTGGTGAAGTGTGTATTTTATGTCCAGTGTTTTCTTCAAGAGCTCTTACCATACCCTTATTAAGAGCAACACCACCTGTAAACACTACGTCATCATTTAATCCAACTCTCTTTGCAAGAGAACCTACCCTTGCAGCAATTGAGTCGTGAATCCCCTTAACTATATCTTCAATCTTCGCTCCACTTGCAAGTTGTGAAATAACTTCAGACTCAGCAAAAACTGTGCAAGTAGAAGAAATACTTACATCTTTTGTAGATAATTTATCTAACTCTTCAAGCTTAGAAACATCAACTTCAAGAACTTTAGCGATTACATCTAAAAATCTTCCAGTACCAGCAGCACATTTGTCATTCATAACAAAGTTTTCAAGCATACCATTGTCTCCAATTTTTAGAGCCTTGGCATCTTGTCCACCGATATCAATGATTGTGCGGACATTTGGAAATAAGAAGTAAGCACCCTTTGCGTGACAAGAAAGTTCAGACATTTGGAAGTCAGCTTCTTCAAGAGCTGTCCTACCATAACCTGTAGCCATTACATAGGAAATGTCTTCCTTTTTCATGTTAGCATTTTTAAGAGTCTCACTAATTGTTCTTGATGGGCCACTTGTTCCAGCTCCAACATCAATAACAGAAGTTGAAATAATTTCCTTACCATCTTTTAAAATAATACTTTTTGAAGCAGTCGAACCAATGTCAACTCCCATTGTATAAATAGCTTCTGCCATACAATCTCCTCTTTATTTTAACATTAATATCTTACTCTTCTTAATTCTACTATACTTATGTATCTTTGTCAAAATAAGCCAAGCTAGAAACTAGAATTTACAAGGCTTGCAGAGCTTTTAAGCTTTACTATTTATTAGTTTTTTATTGTATTATTTACTTATCGTAAGTGAATCAATGACATACAAAAATATTGGATAATCCTTTTTCAGATTATCCAATAAATTGTCATCATTATATAAATTATTTAATATTATTTATTCTGTCGTAATCTCTTATAATTCTTGGAGTAAGCATTTGATGAACTGGACAAATTGAATCTGGATCTTGGTATGCACTTTCAGTGAAGGCAATAATATAATTTCTCCATAGGTTCATATTTACTATTTCATCTACTAAACCAAATTTAGCACAAGAGAATGGTTTTGACTTTTCTGCATAGTCTTGAATCAAATCGTTCATCTTGTCAATTGTTGGTTGAAGATCTTTTCCTGCTTTCTTATCTTTTGCAAGTCTTCTTGAGTACATTGCAGTAGCAGCAGTTTCTCCATTCATTACATTGATTTCTGTAGCTGCTGAGCCAAGTGAAAATGCGTTAGTATCATTTCCTTGTGGTCCACCAAGTACATAGTGAGCAGCTGCAGTACCCTTTCTCATTGTGATTTCCATTTGAGGAAGGTCAGATTTTTGAATTGAGTAAATAAGTGATTGACCAAGTCCTAGTAATTCAGCCTTTTCAGCATCGTCGCCTACATCAATACCAGTTGTATCTTGTAGCCATACGATAGGAAGTCTATCTCTAGCACAAAGTGTTACAAACTCATTCATCTTTATTAGACCTTGTCTATAAAGTTTTCCACCAATTGAGATGTGTTTAGGGTCATTGTAGTATTCTGGGTAACCCATTAGTAGACCTTGAACATTAGCTACAACACCAACAAGAAGTCCATTAACTTTTGCAAGTCCAGTTACCATTTCTCTGCCGTAACCTTTTTTGTATTCCATAAATTCTGAACCGTCAAAAAGTCTTGCGATTACATCATATACATCGTAAGCTTTTTTACCATTTAGTGGAATAATTGAATACATATCGTTAGGGTCGTAAAGTGGGTTCTTTGGTTCGTCTACTCTGAAGAATTCTCTTTGGAATTTTGGAAGCATTGAAAGATATTTTCTAATTCCTTCAAGCACTCCTTCTTCTTCAACGTAAACTTCTCTCATGAAACCAGTTTGTGCAAAGTGAACTCCAACTGATCCTGGAGGAGTTGTCTTCTTAGCATTTGCAGTTTGGTCTGCGATTTGGTTAGCTCCTTCTTCGTCGATATATCCCTTTGGATTCATACCGCCAAGGATTCCAGCTCCACCAACAGCCATGTTTGAATCTTTATGTGCAACTATAATTGTAGGCGAAATTGAGTGGTATCCACCACCAGCTGGGTTAGTACCATAAATACCAACTATTACAGGAACTCCACATTGGTTAAGTCTTGAGTTTCTATAGAATGGAGTACCGCCTCCACGTCTATTTGGATAAACTTTTTCTTGTTCGTCAAGTTTTACACCTGAACAGTTTAATATATAAACTAATGGAATTCTAAGTCTTTCAGCTGTATCTGATGCTCTTAGTAAGTCATCAGCTTGTCCAGCAATCCAAGCACCTGCAAGCTTCTTGTTATCTGATGCAACGATGTAAACCCATCTATCATCAACTTTTGCAAGTCCTTTAACAACACCAGTAGTACCATGGTCATTATCGCCAGGATTGTAAATTGTATTTAGTGGGCACCAAGTACCTTCGTCGATAAGTTCAGCAATTCTTTGAAGAGCTGTCATTTCTCCACGTTCATTTACTTTTTCATCTGGTTTACCAGCAGCAAGAGCCTTTTCTGCAAAAACTCTTATTTCTTCTTCAATTTCTCTCAATTGATTGAAGTTTTCTTCATCAACTGCTTTTAGTGGGCTTCCAATTGTCTTCATATTTTGGAAATATGAAGCAAGTGAATATTGAGTCATGTGTCCTCCTCTTATTCTTCTACAGGTCTCTTAATGAAAGCTTCGCCTGGGTCTATTTCTTCTCTTATTAATTTAATAACATCTTCGTCTGGTGCTTCAAGTTCAACTGCACGAGATACATCAATATCAAATCCTGTGTTTTCAAGAACATCTTCAGGAGAAGAAGATGGATAATATCCAGCAAGATACATTCTCTTAGTATCTTCATCAAACTTTAATATACCTTTATCAGTTACAACCATTTGTGGTCCAACATTTTCAGGAATACCTACTCTAGTTCTTCCGCCAGGACCATCAATCCAACCTGGAGAAGTGATATAGTCAACTTTATCTATAAATCTTCTCTTTTCGTGTTGCATCATAATAATAGTATTTACATAAGTTGCAATACCATTAGCTCCACCTGAACCTGTAAATCTTGTCTTAGGGTGGTGGTAGTCACCGATTACTGTAGAGTTAACATTTCCGTATGGGTCAATTTGAGCTCCACCGATAAATGCGATCATTCTCTTCTTGTCATGTCTCCATTCATTAGCTTGGAAACCAACATAAGTTGCATTTGTCCAGTGAACTCCGCAGTGTGCCATAAATCTATTGTCACCAACTGATCTTGGAACTTCAATTGGGTCACAGTCCATAAGTCCTGATTCTACGATTAGATAACAATTAGGAGCATAAACTGCTTTAGCAAGAGAAGCACCAATTAGAGGAAGCCCTGTTCCTACAATTGCTATTTGACCATCTTTAATTTGTCTAGCAATTGTAACTGCTTGCATTTCCTTGTTTGTATAATTATCGTATCTAGTCATTATTTATCTTCTCCCTTCATTAGTACGTCTGTAGCGTAACCAAATCCTGGAACATTTCTAAGTCCGATAAGTCTTGTAGCTCCAAGTTTATTTAGGTATGCTTCATGATCTTCAACTCCATATACCCATTCATCTAAGAATGCGTTGAAGTTTTCTTCAGTCTTTGATTCAACATTGTACATCTTGTAGAAATCAGCATCGTAATCATAATAGTCATAACATTGTGAAGGGTGAGCTCCAAATGGTGCGTGAACTACTGCATCAACACAGAATCCAGGAATCTTGTTATCAGCTGCATCAAAGTTTTTAATGTATTCATCGCTTACAAGTTCTTCGCAAGTTACAATAACTTTTTTAGCTGCAATAGCTATATCAACATCGTGGAATGTGTTACCAAGAATTCTTGTAGTTCCGTCTGGAGAAGCCATTTGTACGTGGATTATTGCAGTGTCAATTTCAGGAACTGGAGCTGCAACAAGTTTTTCTCCTTTTTTGAATGGGTTTTCTACATATATAAACTTATCATTTGGAAGTTTATCAATTTTTTCTCTTTCTTCTTTAGAGATACCCCATTCATCAACTAGACCTGAACCCATCATTAATCTACATGGTAGGTATGGAAGTCCAAGTGCAGCTGCGTGAATTCTTTGCATTTCAACATCTTGAGAGTAGTCTTCCATAAGAAGTTCTCCCTTTTCAACTGCTGCTCTAAATCTTCTTGAAACATTTGTATATCCTGAGTTAGCAGTGTAGCAATTTATGTATGCCTTAACTCTGCCAGCTCCAATTAGTGTGTCCCAATCTCCCCCTGCAGGTCCTGCTTCAACGATAAAATCTTTTTGACCTTGACGCAAAATTTCATTTACTGCTGCGTAAGGTTTTCTGTTAGTTGTAAATCCCCCTAGTGAAATTACATCGCCATCTTCTACATATTTTGCTATGGCGTCTTTAAGTTTCATTACTTTACTCAAGTTAAAACCTCCTTTGTTAAATATAACTTGATTGCATAAATATTCAGCTCACTATGGAGCTGAATTAATTAATGACTAAATAATATTAAGAATACACCTGCTGCTACGGCTGAGCCAATAACTCCCGCAACGTTAGGTCCCATTGCGTGCATTAATAAGAAGTTAGTAGGATTATATTTTCTACCTTCAACTTGTGATACACGTGCTGCCATTGGAACTGCTGATACACCAGCTGAACCAATTAGTGGATTGATTTTTCCACCTGTTACAATATATAAGATTTTTCCAAAAATAACACCGCCTGCTGTTGCAAAGCAAAATGCCATAAGTCCAAGAACAATAATTTTAAGAGTTGCTGGTTGAAGGAAAGTTGTTCCATCAGCAGTTGCCCCTACTGTTGTTCCTAACATAATAGTAACAATGTTCATTAAAGCATTTTGTACAGTGTCAGATAATCTAGCTACTACTCCTGATTCTTTAAATAGATTACCAAGCATAAGCATACCAAGAAGAGGTGCTACGTCTGGAAGAAGTAGTGCTGTGAAAAGTACAACTACAACTGGGAAAATAACTTTTTCTAGTTTAGTTACTTTTCTTAGTGATGTCATTACTGTTGTTCTTTCTTTTTCAGTAGTTAATAATTTCATAATTGGCGGTTGAATCATTGGGATAAGTGCCATATATGAATAAGCTGCTACTGCTATAGGTGCTAATAAGTGTGGTGCAAGTTGTGATGTTGTAAATATAGCTGTAGGTCCATCTGCTCCACCAATAATACCAATTGATGCTGCTTCTGGTCCAGTAAAACCAAGTTTAACAGCTACGATAAAAGCAACATAAATACCAAATTGTGCTGCTGAGCCCAATAATAGTGAAATAGGATTAGCGATAAGTGGTCCAAAGTCAGTCATTGCTCCTACGCCCATGAAAATTAGGCAAGGGAATAAGTTTGACTTAACACCATTGTACATTATGGCAAGTACACCTGATGATTGCCATGGGTCTGCCACATCCATTAAACCTGCTAGTGGCAAATTTCTTAAAAGCATTCCAAATGCAATTGGAAGTAGTAATAATGGTTCAAATTCTTTTTTAATCGCAAGATATAGAAGAATAAAAGATACGATAAACATTACCACATTTTGCCATTGTAATGATGCAAATCCCGATTCACCAAGAATCCCCTGTAATGTTTCTAATAACATATTTCGACCTCCTATTATTCAACACTTGCTAGTAATGCGTCAGTATCTACTGTTTCTCCAGCTGTTACTTTAAGTGTTACTTTACCTGCACATGGAGCTACAATTTCATTTTCCATCTTCATAGCTTCAAGAATAAGGATTACATCTCCTGCTGCTACAGTGTCTCCACTATTAACATTAAGTCTAAGAACAGTTCCTGGCATTGGTGCTACTACATCTCCTGATCCGCCTGCTGCAGGTGCTGCTGCTGGAGCTGGAGCTGCTGGTGCAACTGGAGCTGCTGCTACTGGTGCTGCTTGAACTGGTGCAGCTGCTGGAGCTACTGGAGCTTGTGGTGCTGCAGTTAATGATGTTGGAGTAAGAGATGAATATCCTCCTCCAACTTTTTCAACTTCTACTTCAAAAACTTTTCCATCTACTTTAACTTGATATTTCATTAATTTCTCCTTTTCATAAATAATAGAATAATTTAAAATACTTTATTTTTTTTCGTTTATAGAAACAATTCTAAAACTTTCAACTCTTGATCTTTCTTGCATGCTAATAGCTCCAACGATTGCTGCTAAAAGAGCAGGGTCCATTGAATTATCAGCTACTTTTTTTTGTGTTGCTACCTTTGCAGGTGCTGCACTTTGACTAGACTTTTCAGCGTCAGTCTTACCTTGAATGCCTCCAACTATCTTACTAATTATTAAAATTGCGATTAGTAAAGCAATAAGGGCCAAGAATACTACTGTAAGTCCTGTCAATGCTACACCAAAGGCCTCTCCCATGGTAAGAGTAACATCTCCTAACATCATCACACCTCCTAATGTGTTTTTCATATTACGGAATCCATTCCAGCTTTTAAGATTATTATAGCAAAGACCTAAATTTAATTCAATTAAAATCTCTATGTATGATTAATTAATCTAAATCTTTTGCAAATTAATTATACATGAAAATATGAGTAAAATAAAGGAAAGCCTTTTTATTTATTTTCCTAAAATAAACAATTTTTATAAATTTTTTAATATTAATTACATTTGTTAAAAAAAGATTTAATTATAATATATTTTTTTAGAAAAAATGACTTTTAAAGAAAAATCTTTGACTAAATGAAAATTTTAATATTTATCCTTTAGTTTTTTATAACTTGTCCTTAAAAATTTTAATAAACCCATCTAACAAAAAACTCCCCTATCTTTATTGATAAGAGAGTTAAATCAAATCTTAAATTGAAAGTAATCCAAGGTGCTCTACTAAAATTTTTACCCCTAGTAAAATAAGTATTAAGCCACCTGTTATTTCTGCCTTGTCCTTTAAAGTTACTCCAAATACCTTACCTATTCGTACGCCAAAAAAAGAAATAACAAAAGTTGTTATGCCAATGACAAAAACAGCGAGGGATATTTTTATCTTCAAGAAGGCAAAGGACACTCCCACTGCAAGAGCATCTATTGACGTGGCAATAGCAAGCATAAGTAAATTTTTTAAATCAAGTTTGTCTTCTTCTATTGTGCAAGTCTTGTCTCTTGATTCTCTTATCATATTAGCCCCAATAATTGATAAGAGGACAAAAGCTATCCAGTGATCCACTGCTTGTAGTTTTTCTGCAAAAACCGAACCCAATAGATAGCCTATAAAGGGCATTAACGCTTGAAAAACTCCAAAAAATAATGCAATAAAAAAGGATTTTCTAAAAAATTTTTTCTAATAGCTAGTCCTTTACATATTGCAGCTGCAAAGGCATCCATAGAAAGTCCAACTCCAACTAAAAATACTGATACTAAATTCATCTTCACTCCTCAAAAAAAATAGATGCCCCCATAGCATCTATTTTTCTTTTAATTTTTAAAAAATTATTTTAATAATTCGTCTAATCTATTTTTGTCGAAGCCAACGATTTGTTCATCATCAACACAGATTACTGGTACTCCAGTGTATCCCATTGCCATTAATTCGTTTCTTGCTTCTTTGTCAGTTTGTACATTCTTTTCTTCGAAGTCAACTTCTCTTTCTTTTAAATAATCCTTTGCCATTGTGCAATAAGGACAAGTGTTACTTGTATATACTGTTACTTTACTCATTTTATTCCTCCTCATCACTTATTATATTATACTCCAATAGTATAAGTGAATCAATTTTTTAAATTTCTCCTATAAATATACTTAAGTTTTAATTATAACCTATGCTTTGCGTGTTCTAGCCCATCTTTAAATATACAAAGTACGTGCTCATCATCTAGGGAGTAGTAGGCTCTTCTTCCTTTTCTCTTTACCTTGATTAAACTCTGACTTCTCAAAAGTGCAAGTTGATGTGATATTGAAGACTGACTCATACCAAGTAAAATTGCAATATCAGACACGCATAGAGGTCCATTCATAAGGGCATAGATAATTTTTATCCTAGTTGGATCAGATAGGGACTTAAATATTTGTGAAATTATATCTATTAAGTCTTCTTCCTTGTTAAAATTAAAAATGTCTTTTTCAATCTCTTTTGAGATTTCATCTATATATTTTTCTTTCATTTTTTTATCACCCCACACTTTTAAAATTTAAGCTCAATAATATAAATTCTTCCAGATTTAGAGTTTCAGCCCTTCTTCTCTCATCAATTCCACTTAGCTCAAGGGCTCTTTTTATATCATCTTTAGTGTAATTTAATTTTGAATTAGAAAGAGAATTTAAAATTGTCTTTCTCCTAGTTGTAAAAGCTGCCCGCACAACTTTAAATAAAAAGTCTGTGTCAACTTCTTCTCTTTTTATCATCTTCAAGTTTACAACTGCCGAATCAACATTTGGCTTTGGCATAAATACCGAACTCGGCACTTGAAACTTGTATTTACAATCTGTGTAATAATTAATAAAAACAGATAGTGAGCCGTAATCTTTGTTGCCAGGCTCAGCCGCAAGTCTCTTTGCAACTTCCTTTTGTACCATTACTGTTATAGAAATTAAATTGACATTAGCTAAAATTAATTTTTCAATAATTGGTGTTGTAACATAATAAGGTAAATTTGCAACAACTTTGAATGCTTCATCGCCAAATTCTTCTTGAGTAAACTTTTTTAAATCTAAGTCCAAAAAATCTCCATAAACAACTTTTACATTTTCTATGTCTAGTGTTTCCTTATGAAGGTCCCTTAACTTTTCGTCAATCTCAACGGCTAGGACTTTTTTTGCTCTTAAAGCTAACTCCTCTGTCAAAGTTCCAACTCCAGGACCAATTTCAAGTACATTGTCATCTTCAGTTATTTCAGCTGAATCTGCAATTTTTCTCACTATATTTCCGTCTATTAAAAAATTTTGACCTAAAGATTTTGTAAATCTAAATCCATATTTTGTAAGGATTTCTGAAAGCTTGCTTGGTTTATATAATCTATCTATGGGAATTCACTTCCTTCATGGCATCTTCAAATTCTTTTCTTGTTATTCCAAAGGAATTTAACTTGTGAAGAGTCTTTTTTCCATTTCCATATCCTATTTTTAAAATCTCAGAGAGTTCCTCTCGCCTTCTGCTTGCATCATCGGAATTAATAAGTCTATTTTCAATTAAATCATTCATCGTATATTCACTTGACACCTCAGTTTTTGTAGCTCGAGCCGCCTTTAGTGCCTTTAAAATCTCTTCAGGAGAGGCATTTTCTACTCCAATATCTCCGTGTTTTGTTGAAACACTTTGAGAAAGATAGGCGTGTTTTGCACTTGGAATTTCTTCGGCAATCCTCTTTCTAATTTGAGAGCCCATGTAGTCTGAGTCTGTGAAGATTATTATGCCCTTTTTCTTGTCCATCTCTTTTAAAAGATTTATTAATTTTCTGCCAAAAGCAAAGCCATGAGTTGTAATAATCTCTGCGTCTACTGCCTTTTTAATGGCAATCTCATCGTCACGACCCTCAGCGACAATTACTTCTTTAATTGTCATTTTCATATTCCAAAAAACCTCTTTGTATTCTCTGCTGTAATTTTTTCAATTTCCCTTGCTTCCATTTGTCTCAAATCTGCAATGTATTGGCAGGTGAATTTAACAAACTTAGGCTCATTTCTCTTGCCCCTATGTGGCACTGGAGTCATATAAGGACAGTCAGTCTCAAGAAGCAGTCTGTCAAGGTCTACTGCTTTTGCAACTTCCTTTGGAGTCTTTGCATTTTTAAAAGTAACCGCACCGCCAATAGCAATATAGTCGCCCATTTTTAAATATTCTCTCATCATATCAACAGATTGAGAAAAACAATGAATTAAAGCTGTGAAATCATATTTTTCGTGGGCTTCTTTTAGAATATCAAGGGTATCCTGTGATGCCTCACGAGAGTGAATTACAATATTTTTATTTAACTTTGCTGCAAGCTCAATTTGCCTTTTAAAAACTTTTTTTTGAACATCTCTTGGCGAAAAATCATAATAATAGTCAAGACCAATTTCTCCTATTGCTACAACTTTTTTGTTCTCTGAAAGCTCAATTAGCCTCTTCTCGACCTCATCATTATAAGAGCTTGCTTCGTGAGGATGCACTCCTATTGCCGCATAAATATTTTCGTTTTTATTTGCAAGTTCCACAGATCTTTCTGATGAAGGAAGATCCGAAGAATTATTTATAACAAGTTCTATCCCATTTTCACTTAAAGACTTGATGACCTCTATCCTATCCTCATCAAAGGCTTCATCATCTAAGTGGACATGTGAATCTATCATAATAGCTCCTAACTAATTTTTGCTCCTGATTTAACATCAGATAAAGTTGATGTAAGGCTTAACTTACCACCATCATCCATTGCAGCAAGGAGCATCCCATTAGATTCTACTCCTCTTAACTTAATTGGTTTTAGATTTAAAATCATAAGTATTTTTTTGCCAATTAATTCTTCTTTTTTGTAGTATTCTCTTATACCAGATACTATTTGTCTATCCATATTTCCAACCTTTAGCTTCAAAACATAAAGTTTATCAGCATTAGGATGATCTTCTACATCAACAATTTCTGCAACTCTAATATCAAGTTTAGCAAAATCTTCTATATTAATTTCTTTTTTTATGTCTTCCTTAACTTCTTTTTCTTCGTGAGTTTCTGCAACAGTTCTTGACTTCAAAAGAGCAATATTTTCTTCATTAAATCTTTCAATTTCTTCTTCAATGTCAAGTCTTGGGAAAATAACTTCGCCCTTATTTACCTTAGTGCCATCTTCTATTAAGCCAAAGACTCTTGCATCTTCCCAGTTTATTTCGCTTGAAACACCAAGTTGTTCTCTTATTTTTAAAGAAGTGTCTTTGATAAATGGATAAATTAAAACAGAAACAATTCTAAGGCTTTCTGCCAAGTTATATAAAACAGTGTTAAGTCTATCCTTTTTATCTTCATCTTTTGCAAGCTTCCAAGGTTCAGTTTCATCAACATACTTGTTAGATCTTCTGATTAATTTCCAGATTGACTCAAGAGCTACAGAAAATTGGTAGTGTTCCATAGCTTCTTCAACTTCATCAACAACAGAAACAGCAAGATTTTCAAGATCGTCATCTACATCTTCTCTAATGCCCTTGTCCTCGATAACTCCATCATTGTACTTAGAAAGCATAGAAACAGTTCTTGAAAGAAGATTGCCTAGGTCATTTGCTAAATCAGAATTAAGTCTTTGCATGAACTTTTCAATATTAAAGGAACCATCAGAGCCAAAAGAAAACTCTCTTAGCAAGAAATATTTAAGCGCATCAACGCCATAAAGCTTGATAATAGGCTCAGGATAAATAACATTTCCCTTAGATTTACTCATCTTGTCATTGTCAAACAAAATCCAGCCATGACCAAAAACTTTATCAGGAAGAGGTAAATCAAGTGCCATTAAAAGAGCAGGCCAAATAATAACATGGAACCTCATAATTTCTTTGCCAACAAAGTGAACACCAGCTGGCCAATAAGAATTAAACTTTTCCTTGTCAGTGCCATAGCCGATAGCAGTCAAATAACAAGCAAGAGCATCAATCCAAACATAAACAACGTGCTTGTCATCAAAGGGAACGTCAACTCCCCAGTTAAAAGTAGACCTGGAAACAGAAAGATCTTCAAGACCATCTTTGCCTTCGAAGAAGTTTTTAACCATTTCATTCTTTCTAAAGGCAGGCTCAATAAATTCAGGATGATCTTCATAATATTTTAAAAGTCTATCCTTGTATTTTGAAAGTCTAAAGAAATAAGATTCTTCATGAGTTAGCTTTGTAGATCTTCCACAATCAGGGCAAGTGTGACCTTCTCCAAGTTGTGCCTCAGTCCAAAAAGATTCACAAGGAGTACAATAATAGCCTTCATATTTACCCTTATAAATGTCGCCCTTATCGTAAAGCTCTTGGAAAATATTTCTGACATCTTCTTCATGATCCTCATCAGTAGACCTAACAAAATAGTCATAGTCAATGTCCATCATAGTCCAAAGTTTTTTAATATTTTTTACAATGCCATCAACATATTCCTTTGGCTTCATGCCAAATTCTTTAGCCTTTTCTTCAATTTTTTGACCATGTTCATCAGTGCCAGTAGTAAAGAAAACATCATAACCTTGCATTTTCTTAAATCTCTTAACACAATCAACTGCTACAGTACAGTAAGTATGACCAATGTGAAGATTATCACTTGGATAATAAATTGGCGTTGTGACATAAAATTTCTTATTACTCATAAAACCTCCATAAAAAAACCAAATCCGCATGGATAAGGTCTTGGCAAAATCTGTCTATATTCCGATAAAATTCTATTATTATTAAAACAATTATAACTGAAATCGCCTTTAAAATCAATTTCGCCAATGTTTTCACTAGATTTTTTCTAAGTTTCATTGTTTATAAAAAATAAAATCAAACAAAAAAGGACGACACTCTATAAAGAGTCTTGCTCACGTCGTCCTTACTCCAAAATGGGAGTACATTAATTATACATTTTTTTTAATTAAATCAATAATAGATTTTGATTAGATGTAAATCTACACATGAAAATGATTCTCCAAAAAATCTTAAATTTCTAAAAATAAATTTTAATAACCCTTGTCGAAGTCTACTATGTTTTTGAAGTCGCCATCATTTTTTAGTGCCTTTAGGTTTTGGTAGGCTGTTTCAAATTGTCTTCTGCCCAAGTCTTCACAGGAGAAGGAAATGTGTGGATAGATGTAGACATTGTCCATGTCCCAAAGTGGCGATGACTCTCTAAGTGGTTCTTCTTCAAATACATCTAGGGCTGCTCCTCTCACTTTTCCAGATTTCAGTGCTTCTACTAAAGCTTCTTCATCTATTGTTGCTCCTCTGGATATATTTACTATAACCACTCCATCTTTTAATTTTTCAAACCTGTCTCTATTTAATATGTGATGAGTTTTTTCTGTTCCTGGAAGACACATTATAATGTAGTCCATTTCAGCAAGGACTTCATCAAGTTCTTTTATTGAATAGACGTTATCAAAAGGCTCAACCTTTCTTCCGCTTGTGTTAAAGCCATTGAGTTCAATATCAAATCCATTTAGTCTCTTTGCTCCTGCTATGGCAATTGTTCCTGTGCCCATGAAAAGTGCCTTTTTGCCATACAAGTTGTGGGAAAAGCTCCTCTTCTTCCAAAGTTTTTCCCTTTGATTGTCTATGTTTTTTCTGTCTTCTTTGTCAATTTGAAGAAGTCCATAGACAATCCACTCGGCAATAGGATCATCGTATGCCCCGTTATTGTTAGATAAAATTATTTCTTTTTCCTTAATATACTCTAAGTCTAAAAAGTCAATTCCAACTGATGTAAGAAAAATATATTTTAAATTTTTGTGATTTTTGTAATTTAATTTTTCCAAATTTATTGCGCCAATTAATATGTCTTCGCCATAATCTTCTTTCTCATTTGGATTTTTTTCATCATAGCCAATAACTTCATATCCAAGATTTCTTATTCTTTCGCCATATTTTTTTGCAATGCCTTCCCCTAATAATACTTTCATTTATTCCTCCGCAAATTTCTTTATGATTTTCAAAACACAATTATATTTATCTGTCATTACTGAGTGTCCACAATCATCTAATTTTCTAAATTCTGCTCCTATTTCATTTGCCAAAAATTTCCCATCCATATAGGATATTATTTTATCTTCATATCCATGTAGAACTATAGCTTTCTTCTTAAGCACTCCTCCGACATATCTATAATTTCTCAATATTGCCGCAACTTCGTCCAAGTTCCTCTGCATTGCTGCTGATTCTACATTTCTCTCAAATTCTTTTTCCTCTGGCATTTTTATATTGTAGATAAAAGTTTTAAAGAGAACTCTTATATTTTCTTTTCTTAATTCTTTTCCTGTCATGCCCATGCTGGCAAAAGTATCCTCAATTAGGCTCATGTTAAAAGTCATTAGCCCTTTAAATATTTCCAAATTCTTTTTAGGATTTATAAAGTCAAAATTATTTAGATACTCGTGAAAATTATTTGTAAGAATGTCTGCTCCATTTGTTGAAAAAGATGTGTAGCCAAAGGGTGCCAGTAATATTTGATTTTTTATTCTTTCTCCTATAACTTTATCCTTTGCCAGTTCAAGAGCAACTCCTCCACCCAAAGACCAAGACACCAGTGTAAAGTTTTTTATATCAAGTTTTAAAATAAATTCTTTGATGTCGCTTACAAAGTCATCTATTGAATTAATTTTTCTATTATAGGAGCTCTTGCCATATCCCCTCATATCAGGGGCAAATATGTGACAGCCCTCCAAATTTTTTATGATTTCAATAAAACAAGAAGATGAGTACATATTTCCATGAATAAATAAAATGTTTTTGTCAAATTTGTCTTCATTTTCCAAATAAAAAAGGGCCTCGCCATTTACTGTAATTATTTTTTCTTGTAATTTCATTTGGCACTCCCCTTGCTAAATTTTTCTATACTTAAATTATATGCTAAAGGCTTAATTTAGTAAATAGAAGCCATATTGTAAAAATTTTTCAAGTAGATTATAATTAATTAATAATATAGAAAGGAGTCTTTATGAGTTTTTTTAGAACTTTGCCAACTAAACTTAGTTTCAATACAAGTGAAAAAATTCAAATTGCAAATGCAGAGCTCACAAGTGGAGACTTTGCCCTTGCAATAGACATATTAAATGGCGAAGACTCTTATGTGACTAACATAGAATTTGCCGTAAAGTTTAAGTCAATTGAGAAGTCTTACTTATTTAACGGAAGAGAGTTTTATTTTTCTCAAGCAGTAAATATTGAGCCTTACACTCGCTACTTCTTGGATCCTTTTTTGTTAGACGAAAGATTTTATGAAGCTAGAGCAATAGATATTTATATTTCAAAGTACACAGCCAATGGAAAAACTTATACCTTGGGCGAAAAAAAAGAAGAGATGAACCTTCCTGTTATCCCTGAAAAGAAACGCGCTCAAATCAAGGAAACTCTCGGCGATGGTATTAAAACTTATGGCGAAAATCAAATTGACTTTTGGCGATGTGCCTGCGGTTTTATAAACGAAAAGGAAAGCAGTGAATGTTGTTTTTGTGGCAGAAATAAAAACTTTGTCTTAAACAGTTTAACTGAACCCCTAATAAATTCAAAAATTTTAAATGTAATCGAGAACACAAGGTCAGCTTCAGATATAAACTTAAAAACACTAGAAACTCACTTAACTCAGACAAACCTTTCAAAGATAGCTCCAAATACTGAGAGCCTTAAAATGGACAGAACTAACGAAGTGAGCACAAAAAAGCCAAAGAAATTTTCTGCAAAAACGGTATTCTTCACAATAATTTTAATAATTATTGTGTCAATAACTTCAATAATTATATTTAATTTTGCAGTAATATTCAGAAATGAAAATAGAATTGCTGATGCAAAGGGTCTTGCCCTAAGTGGAGAATATCAAGAGGCTCTAAACTTATACAAGGAAGCTACTAAAAACAAGACAAGTCCAGAAATTGCAAGCGAAATGGAAAGTTTAAAAAAATTAGTTCAATCTGATGGATTTTTTAAAGAAGGCATAAACTTATATAAAGATGGAAACTATCTTGACGCTGCCTATAATTTTAAAAAAGTTATTCAAGAAGACGAAAAAAATTATAAGGCTGCCCAAGACAAACTCCTTTCAATAGAAAATATTGTCTTGACTAATGTTAAAAATTTCTACCAAGAAAATAGATTTGAAGAGTCCCTTTCTCTAATAAATTCCTACCTTGTAGTTGTGCCTGAATCTGCAAAGGCGGCAAGTCTAAAAAAAGAAATTGAAAGCACAAAGACTATTGACTTAAATAAAAATACAGAGCAAAAAGAAAATTTTGAAAAAGATAACGACTACACAGATGCCGCACAAACTGCCAAAAAATCTTCTGAAC
>UMIY01019223.1_pt1 | contig 18518 bp, 13 predicted proteins | sample 1965921 | NCBI WGS metagenome assembly UMIY01 (sample SAMEA4836134, study PRJEB28245) | human gut metagenome | biome: gut microbiome; material: fecal sample | place: Denmark | collected 2008
GAAGTGTTCTTCGACACCATCGTCATGTGCACGATCACGGGCCTCGTGATCATCACCTCGGGGCTGTGGCACGCCGATCCCATGATGTCCGAGGGCGCCATGAGCTCGGCGGCCTTTGGGCAGAGCATCCCCTTTGGCCAGTACATCGTGACCGTGGGTCTTATGCTCTTCGCGTTTGCCACGCTGATCGCGTGGTACTACTACGGCGAGAAGTGCGTCGAGTACCTCTTCCGCAAGAGCCGCGCCCAGCGCGCGGCGGTGCGCGTCTACCAGGTTGCCTACGTGGCCATGGTGTTCGCGGGCTGCGTGACCAACCTCGACGTGGTGTGGGAGTTCGCCGACTGCTTCAACGGCCTCATGGCGATCCCCAACCTCATCGCGCTGATCGCGCTCTCGCCCGTGATTCGCCGTCTTGCCGCGGACTTCTTTCGCGACCCCGACCGTCGCCGTCCGCGCGACACGGACTACAGCGGGTTGCTGGTGTTTAGGGACAAGTGAGGCGGGTTCTCATTTTATGAGTCGGTTCTCGAGGCTTGAGCCCAAAGAAACAGATCATTAGGCTTTCGGCCGCCGATTTTGGTGACGGTACTATAACGGAGCCATCTGCACTTCGGCTCAGTGTTGCGTATTATTAATATTATGGCGTGGTCTTCCTTCGACCAATTGAATCTAGGCGACTCAAATCATATTGCGGTGGGTTGCGGACTATTCCCTACGTGGGTGCTGCTCCGCTTCAAAAGCGGTTAAGCAGCTGCGTGTTACCGAGAATATGACCCCTTGGCCTATCTTTTCCTGATCTTGTGATATAGAACTGGTCGTTGACCTAGAATATAGTTCAAATTGCTGTACATGGAGGGCCTATGGCACGCGGTGGAAGAGGCGGTCGCGGGAAGTATTCAGCGAATACGAAGAGCTATGTGGCTGGCAAGATTTCTGGACAGTATCGTGCCAAGGGCTATTCGCGTGCGCGTTCACAGCGTATTGGAAACGCCGTTGTTGCCAAGATGGGCAGCACGTTCAAGTCTGGACGAGGGTCAAAAGGAAGCTACACAAAAGGGTATAAACTCGGATACGGGTACTCTGCCTCGAAGCAATATCAGTTTCGTACTACCACTGGCATACTCAACGACCACAATCACTACGTATTTTCAATTACTCAATCTCGACTAGGCTCATATGAAACTCGTTATTCTTCAACAGAAAGCCACGGGAAACACTACGGAAAACACTACGGAAAACGCTACGAGAGACACTACAGATAACGGAGTCGAGCGATGAAGGCGGCAGACATTAAGTACGAGAAGGACCTGCACACATTGTCGTTTTCTGATCTCTTTTATGAGATCTATAGCGAGCCTAATGGCGAAGCAATAGCGATGAAGATAATTAGATCTATCATGCCTGACTTCGATGATGTCTACAGAGAGGGACGTATCGAAGCTGCAAAATACAGTCGTTTGCTAGCCCATCTGTCTTACGTGCGCCTACAAAGGTCTTTGTATTCCCAGGTTAGTGGGAATATCCATTCACGTTTGGCGTTCCCCGAGCAATGGGGTGCCGACCTCGTGATGGATTCCTACGGAAGTTATTTTGAAAGATTGTTCAGCAAAGGAGGTTTCGAGGCAGTCTGTGATGCGCTGTACAAGGAATTTACTGACGAGAAGAGCTCGGAAAAGGGGGAGAGCAGGCACCACTATCTGATTAGCGTATTCGTAAAGGACGAAGGGCGCTACGATGAGTTCTGTGAGAAATTGAGAAATAAGATTAGCTACCTTGCAACTAAGGCTCTCAGAACAAACAAGGTAATCAAGGGACTATTCCTTCTGCCGAAGCTCAATAGCGACCAAGAACTAATAATCTTTTTCGGACACAACTTCGGCACAACTTTTAACTCCGTTGATGCATACTCAGGTCTGTTGTATGCGTCCGAGTATTTTGATTTCGATGGTGAGGCTCTGGCTTCTTTGACCAGTAAGTTCGAAGCAGACGAGATTGAAGCTGCTGAACAGGCCGAAGCGAAGGAACGTGAAGAAAGAGCTCAACGAAAAGCGGAGCGAAAGAAGTCAGAGCAGTACAACAAAGCAATTAGATTGTTGGAGAACGGCAGCTACGAATCAGCCTACAATGCGTTCTGCGAGCTTGGCGACTATCATGACGCAAAATCTAAGGCAGAAGAGGCAAAGGCCAAACAGGAGCACAAGGCAAGAATCGACGCCATGCGGTCTAGTATACAGGCTGAAGCCTTAAGGATCATGAAGCCAATAGCCGTAAAAGATGAGTACGGATCGGATGAGCGTCTCGTGTCCTGGATGGTCCTTGATGTAGACATCAGTCTCGGCAAAGCCTTGATGATTACGAGCGAGTGTATCGGCAATAGACGATGGGGCCACGGAACATGGAGCGAGTGCTCTCTCCGGAAATGGCTGAACGAGGAGTTCTACAGCTCGCTATCCGAAGAGGTAAGAGTCAGGGTGGCAACAACAAAGGTGCGGGACATCGACACTAACAAAAACGTTAATGATAAGGTCTTTATCTTAAGTATTGACGAGGTGCATGAGTTTTTCGAAGATCAGCATGCCAGGTGTTGTTGTAATGTGGGTGAAAAGCACCCAACCTGCTGGTGGATGCGCGGGCTTAGCTCAAGCAAAGAGGAGCCCGGCGTGCGCGTCGTCGATAAGGATGGCAGGACTGACGCCGAATATCTTTATTTCAGTAAATGGAAAGAACCCCCTGTCTCGTGGGGCAATTCGTCGAATACAGCCGTACGTCCAGCGTTGTGGGTTCAAACCATATTAGATAATAAAACCCTGATGCGTAGAAGGTCCGAGGAAAAGCTTGTGAGCTTGTATGCGCTTGCTAAGCAGTTGATGTATGATGGCAATTTCAAAAAAGCCTGCGATAAGTTTAGGAAACTCGGGGATTATAAGGACAGCAAGTCTTTTGCTGATCTCTGCTCAAAAGGTGTCTTCTTTGCTAAGGCAACCAAGCTAATGAATACTGCTAAGACTGAGGAAGATTATCGCAAGGCAATTTCAGATTTCGAAAAAGCGGGTAACTTCTATTTTTACACAGAAAACGGCCTTAGAAGGCTGAGCGCGATGGAGTCAAAATCTCAGTGCGAAAAGCTCGCAAAAATCGCGATGCTTTCCGAATCTCTTATCAAGCTGGCTGATGTGAGGCCAACTAAGCCGAGCTCGGAGCTACCCGAAGAGAGGATAGTAAAATGCCTCGAAAGGGAAAGACGAGACATGCAAGAGGAATTGAATGGTCTCGGCTTTTTCAGGGGCAAAGAAAAGCAGATTTTGCGAGAAAGAATCGAAAAAAAGAGCGACGAAATAAGAGATGCTGTGCTGCAAGCAAAAATAGCAAGAAAAGCAGCAGAGGAAGGATACGAAAAGAAGCTTTCGGAATACAAAACTCATGTCAAGAACTTCGTCTCTACAATCAAGCAATGCGACGAGATTAACTTTGGCGGTTTGAACAGGACAATGAGCCACAGCAAAAAACCTCGACCATACACATGGACGGTCTGGGAGGTTGACGGCGACCAAATTCTGCTTGTTTTGAATGAATATGCTCAGTATCACAATAAGAGTGAGCCCGTTGATTGGGCAAGCTGCGCATTGCGCAATAGAACCATTGCCAGCATGCTCCGCGACCATTTCACAGAAGCAGAGAAGAGCCTCCTGAAGAAGGTATCCCACAGCGGAGTAAGCGACTTTATCTTCACTCCGAGCAAGCAGGAAATTGCTAGATTCGGCCTAAAGGGCACTTGGCTCAGAGGGTCAGTGAATGACCGTGGTCTTGCGCCATATGCTAATGAATACAATGGCTACATCAGCTCTGAGAAGTGTACAGAGTCAAAAACTGCGAAGCTCTTGATGTGGCTAGATCTTTCATAACAATTCTTACGGGAGAAGTGCGTGGAGTACCTGTTCCGCAAGAGCCGCGCCCAGCGTGTGGCCGTGCGCGTCTACCAGGTTGCCTACGTCGCCATGGTGTTCGCGGGCTGCGTGACCAACCTCGACGTGGTCTGGGAGTTCGCCGACTGCTTCAACGGCCTCATGGCGATCCCCAACCTCATCGCGCTGATCGCGCTCTCGCCGGTGATCCGCCGGCTTGCCGCGGACTTCTTCCGCGATCCCGACCGCCGGCGTCCGAGGGACGCGGACTATAGCGGGTTGCTGGTGTTTAGGGACAAGTAGCGCGCTCCTGGCACTCGTTCTGCGACAATGGAGCCACAATCCCCCTCGCGCGGGAGGTTCCCCATGACGTATGCCACCGCCCCGATTTTGCGCTGCAAGCTCGCCCCGCTCGTTCTTCTCGCCATAGTGACCGTTCTTGCCCTCGGGAGTTGCGGCAACCTGGGGGAGTTCGACGAGGAGGATGTCGCCAGGCAGGCGGAGCAGCATTACGCCGAGAAGTACGGTGACAACGCCCACGTGGTCGACGTCTGGGAGGACCGGTCGTACGCCCTGTTTGGCTACCAGTCGTCCGGTCGGGCGTTCTGCACCATGAGCGACGGTCAGACGGTGCTCGTGGACTTTGAGGACGGCGTCGTTGGCGACAACCGGCAGCAGGACGAGGTCACGGCAGCCTATGAGCAGCGCTTCCGCGAGGAGCTCGAGGGCTGCTGCGAGCGCCTGGGGGACGCGGGCTGCGACGTTGCATCCGTGACTGTGAACGGCGTCCCGCTTGAGGAGGACGGCTTCTTTGAGGGGTGCATCTCGACGTACTACTGGCCGGAGGATCCAGCTGGCGAGAAGAACGGCGAGGTCGAGACGACCGTGGAGCAGAGCGCCTCGTTCTTCTACGCGCGCTACACGGGCGACGACAGCTTCTTCGAGCAGGAGGCCTCGCGCGTCAGCCTGGGTGTGCCGTACGTTAAGATCGAGCTCTCCGGTGCGGACGCGGACTACGTGGACGGCTTCCCGACAGACGTTCCCGAGACGCCCGCGTGGGTGGCGCCCATCGAGGGGGCGTGCCGCGCGCTGCTTCCTCTGACGGACGGGGACGCGGAGACGCGGGTGGTCGTCTACCAGGCCGGGTGTCGCGATGGGGTGCCCGAAGACGCCGACGCCGCCGTTCTCAGCGACGCGGAGAACGGCAAGCTCGGCGAGCTCAGTCCCTTTGACGATAGTGATACGGGTGCCGGCGACATTGGCAGCTGGCTCATCGTGGAGTGGTTCCCCGTGGGCAAGGGCGTTTACGTCACCTCCGACGAGTGCGGCGTGCGTCTGCGCACGGGTGATGTGGAGCTGGAGACCGTGGAGAGTCCCGTCTCGCTGGAGGAACTCCAGGAGAGTGGGAGCCTCGAGCGCTTTGACGAGCGCGAGTTCGCACCGGGGGCCTTTGAGGCCTATAGCCTAGCGGTGGCCCCAGACCTCTTTGCGCGTCTGCCGGAAAGCGTGCGGGACAAAGGTTGGTTTAACATCAGGTTGGCGTATGACAACCAGGACCCGCAGACGGGCCTTGCGGAGCTGGGCGTCACGCCGGGCGGCCTTGCGCCCACGCTCTACCAGGTCGAGAAGAACCCTGCCGCCGAGGACACGCCGCCCTACGAGGTGATCGCGATGCGCGCGGAGACGCTGGCGAACGGCTTCCAGTACAGCGAGCCCGAGCTGTACGCTGACGCGCCCACGCTCCTTGTGCGGATGTAGGTGGCGTACCGCGTCCATCGCCGCGAAGGCAGGAGCCTTTTTGGTCTCCATCACACCGTCAAGGAGGCAATGTCCGCGCTCGATGAGGAGTGGCCGCTAGGACTTTGAGCGTCGGTAGTGATTGATGGCTCGGCTATACACGCCGCTCGAAGACGCAGTCGTTGTGGTAGTGGATGAAGTCGAGGCTCGGCCAGGTCGACTCGTCGCTGCCTGGCAGGGCGATCTTCCTCCCGTCGAAGGCGTAGAGCCACTGGTCGTTCGTGGGCGTGTGCGGCACGTGCGAGGAGACCACGACGCGGTAGCGGTCGTCGAGCGTGATGAGGCCACGGTCGAAGGCGCGGTCGTGCAGCGCGTTGAGCAGAAGGCCGTTCGACGACATGAGGCGCTCGCTCGGCGTGGCCGCCGCCCACGGCTTGATGTGGCTCGTCGTGAGCAGAGCGGGAATGTCGATGCCCGTGAGACAGCAGGCGCCGCCGTAGTTGGCAAGAAGCACGCTGCGGAAGTAGCCCTGGTTGACGCGCGTGCGAACCTGCTCAACACGTTCCAGCCCGAGCTGCCGAGGCCGACTGGGGCGAGAAGAACCCGAGGCCTCGATCTCTCCGTCGTAGGAGATTCGAATCCCGATCTGCTCGAGCTCCCACATCGCTTCGGACATGGTTGCGTCCGGATCGGCGAGGTACTCACTTATGACTTGTCGGTCCATTCCTGCGGCATTGATGAAGCCGAGGCCGGTCCGGTTTGGGTCGCACGCCTTGAGGTTTGCAATCTTGAAGCAGACAGCAGACTCCGTGCGCCCGATCTCTCCGGCAAGAAGCCGGATCTCGGTATCGCTGTCGTCCCAGTTCTTCCGGGGAAGGGGAGGGCACAGGTAGAAGGCGAGCGCCATGAGGGTCTCTTGACGTGACCAGTTCCTGCGGGACATCGCTCTCCCTACCTTCATCTGGGCTCAGAATGCCAGGAAGACTCGATTGCTCATCGAAGCTTTCTGTTCTGCGGGGCCGCTTGAAGCGTAGCCCTCTATTCGTTTGGAAGAAGATAGAGCGCCTCCGAGTCAGCGGCAATTGCCAAAGGCTTCTCGCGTAAAGAGGCGAGGGACTCGACTCCTTGCTGTAGAGGGAGTACCTCAGGAGAGCTCATGCTGCGCAGTTGAGCCATGAGGGAATCGGTGATTCCCTCATTGAATTTGCCGATCTCTTCCCCAGCGCCCTTGAGTGCTTCGTCAACAGGGGTTGCCTCTCCGAGAGGTGTCTGCGAAAGAAATCCGCTGAGCGCTTTACCAGCATCAGCAATACCGCCCAGTACAGCAGAGTCAAGCGAGTTGCGGGCGCCCTCTTCAACGGCGTTATAGCACTCGGTATAGAGCTCGCGATACGCGAGGCCATGGGCGGAGATGCGCTCGGACACAGAGTGCAGGTAGGCAGCGTCGTTGTTTCTGCTTAGAAGAGGCTCGAGGAACGATGAGAGGGCGTGGGTGTAGACTGCGAGACGGTATTCAGCAAGATGGTCAACAAGCTCGGAGAGACGAGCCTCTACAGATGCCCTTATCTCGATGGGACCTCCGTTGAGCTTTCCTTTGATCTGAGCTCGTTGAAGCGTTGCGATGGCATCGGCTTGCTTTCTGATTTCGAGTACCTGTGCGTGTGAGCTCTGCATGAAGGTATCGTTCGACCAGTTGAAGCGATAGTCCCGAGCAATGTCGGCAAGGGCCTGGAGAGCTCCGCGAAGTTCGGCTTTGTCTCGCTGCTGTAGGTATTCGAACATCTCTTCCTGCGTGTGCTGAATCGAGTCGAGCTTCTGCGACACGACCATGAGAGTGGCGGCCATCATGAGCGTTACGGGATCAACGACGACGGCGGTAGCCTGCGCAGCCTCGGCAACATGGAGGCGCGCCTGCCCAAAGCCTTTTATTTGATCTCGGAAAGAGCCGAGAAGCCCGGACCCATCATTGAATGCTTGTAATACAGCAGGAGGAATCGGATTGCCGGCGACGTCAGTGACTGTGAAAAGGACCGGTGCCGCAGCTGAAGCGACAACGGGAGCGAGTTCGCTGGCCAGTGAGGATAGTCCCAGTCCAAGAGCTGGCAACTGGTCAAAGGGGATGCGAAGAGCATCATCAGTCTTAACCTTGATGTCGGTCGGAACGAGGCCGAGGACAAGCTCGTCAGGCTTCTTGATGCTCTTTTCTTCAGACATAATCGCCTCATAATACAGAGATTGCTTATAGGATTTGCTTGAGTCTTTTCGCAACCCGTTATGAGAGAATTATGACAGCAATCTGAGCTTGCAGTATTGGGGGACCTTTCGATGTCTACAAAGCTACCGTTGGGCGAAATTGAGCATGTGCGCTTGCGAGATATCTGGACTAACGAGGCGCACGATTTCACCACGTGGCTCGCTGCTCCCGAGAATCTCTCCAAGCTTGGCAATGCATGCGGTATTGAGTTGGAGCTCGACGAAACTGAGAGCGCTGTGGGCACCTTCTCCGTAGACATTCTCGCTCATGAGCTTGATACTGAGCGGCCGGCTGTCATCGAGAATCAGCTGGAGGACACCAACCACGACCATCTCGGCAAGCTCATTACGTATGCAGCTGGCAAGGATGCCAGCATTATCATTTGGGTTGTTAAAAGAGCCCGTGGCCCACATCGCAAGGCAATCGAATGGCTTAACGATCATACGGATACGGGCTGCGCATTTTTCCTGATTGAGGTCGAGGCGTTTCGAATCGATCGTTCAAATCCGGCGGTTGAGTTCAAAGTTGTCGAGTCTCCGAATGATTGGGCTCGCGACGAGAAAAACAAGGCGGGACTCTCAAAAACTGAGCGTGCAACATTCGAATATTGGCAGACATATTACAAGCAGGCTTGCTCAGATGCAACTGGCTCTTCAGACGAACTGTTGCCCGACGCAAGTAAAGACCGCCATATTCGCCTTGACGTCGGATCTTCGAAGTATTTCCTTGCTGTGCAGATTTACTCGCAATATAAGCGGGTGAGCGTCGAGGTTCGTATGACGGACGTCGAGTTCTCTTCCTTCGTCAACGCGCGCATTGATGAACTCAAGTCGGCGCTGGGATATGATTTTGAAGTTGATATGCGTAAAGATAATCGGGGGATTACCTTTTTCAAGTCTAGGTGTGACGTGGTGAATGGCCCTCGTGAGAAGTGGCCGGAGTTCATTAATTGGCAGCGAGATAAGCTCGGTAAACTGTATTCGGAAATAAGCAAGATGGAGTCCGAATTCGAGCAGGGGAGCATGTCGTGAGCAAGGGTGTCATCTACATCCTCACCAACCCGAGCTTCCCGCAGTACGTGAAGATTGGTTATGCCAGCAACCTGCAGCGTAGGCTCCATGAGCTCAACCGCTCCGAGGCGCTTCCGTACGCGTTTCGGGCATACGCGACCTACGATGTCGACCACAAGTTGACGGATAAGGCGCTCCACGAGCTCATTGACCAGCTGAATCCTGACCTTCGCACCATCGAGACCTTCAATGGGAAGACCCGTACCAAGGAGTTCTTCGAGATGTCTCCCGAGGATGCCTATGCCATCCTTGAGGCTATCGCTCGTATCTCGGGCACAGAGGACAAGCTCCATCGCGTAACACCCACCGGAGAGCAAATCGAGGAAGAGCGCGAGGCAGAAGAGGCCCGCCAGGATGCAGAGACTGGGAGGCGCACACGTTTCCGCTTCTCCATGGTCGGCATTAAGCCTGGCGAGAAAGTCGTTTTCGCAAACGATCCGTCAAAGGTGGCGACCGTTGTTGACGATACGCGCGTCGAGTACGAAGGCGTAACTACTTCGCTCTCTGCGTTGGCCAAGGAGTTTCTAGGTCGCAATAGCGAAGTGCAGGGACCACTTCACTTTACCTACGAAGGGGAGCGTCTCTCTGAGAGAAGACTTCGCATGGAGGACTAGATAGCGTCAAGCGAATAACCGGGATTTGTTGCGTTCACAGCGGCGATTCGCTTTCTAGCGAGGGGATCATGCATGGCAGAGTTTGATACAACGAAGGAGCAGCAGCGCGCTGCGCTGCACAAGGCCATCTGGGGCATCGCTGATGACGTTCGTGGCGCTGTGGACGGCTGGGACTTCAAGATGTATATCCTGGGATTCCTCTTCTACCGTTTCATCTCCGAGGATCTTGCGGCCTACATCGACGAGGGCGAGCACGAGGCGGGAGACCCCGCGTTCTCTTACGCCGCCATGTCCGACGTTGACGCCGAGGCCGCGCGGGAGGGTATCGTCGAGGAGCGCGGCTACTTCATGCTGCCCTCCGAGCTCTTCGTCAACGTCGCCGCGCGCTGCGACAAGGACCCCGACCTCAACGAGACCGTCAAAGCCGTGTTTGACAACATTGAGGGCTCGAGCGTCGGGACACCTTCCGAGAAGAGCTTCCGAGGTCTTTTCGATGACATCGACCTCAACTCCAACAAGCTTGGCAATGGGGTTGCCGAGCGCAACGGCCGCCTTATCAAGATTATCAAGGGCATAGCTGGACTCGACTTCGGCAACGTCGCTGATGCCAAGATTGACCTGTTCGGCGATGCCTACGAGTACCTCATGAATATGTACGCCTCGAGTGCTGGCAAGTCGGGCGGCGAGTTCTTTACGCCGCAGGAGGTATCCGAGCTGTTGGCAAAGATTGTCATCGGCGACAAAGCGAGCGTCAATAAGGTTTACGATCCTGCCTGCGGGTCGGGGTCGCTGCTGCTAAAGTTCGCCAAGCTGCTGGGACAGGAGAACGTCCGCCGTGGGTTTTATGGCCAGGAGATCAACATCACGACATATAACCTGGCTCGCATTAACATGTTCCTGCACAAGGTGAACTTCGACAAGTTCGACATCGCTCTTGGGGACACTCTGCTCGAGCCCAAGCATTGGGATGATGAGCCGTTTGATGCCATCGTCTCTAATCCGCCGTACTCAGTGAAGTGGGCGGGCGACGCCGACCCAACGCTTATCAACGATCCACGCTTCGCGCCAGCGGGCGTGCTCGCGCCGAAGTCCAAGGCTGACCTTGCGTTCACGATGCACATGCTCAGTTGGCTCTCCGCTGACGGTAAGGCTGCCATCGTCGAGTTTCCCGGCGTGTTGTATCGTGGCGGCGCCGAGCAGAAGATTCGCAAGTATCTCGTAGACAACAACTTTGTTGAGGCGGTCATCCAGTTGCCGGCGAATCTCTTCTTCGGCGTGACGATTGCCACCTGCGTCATCGTGCTCTCCAAGGGCAAGGCCGATGATAAGATTCTTTTCGTCGACGCGTCCGAGGAGTTCAGCCACGTCGGCAACAAGAACAAGCTGATGCCCGAGAACATCCAGAAGATTTACGACGCCGTACACGACCGCAGTGAGGAGGAGCACTTCTCAAAGCTTGTCGGCATCGACGTGGCCGGCTCCGAGAACGACTACAATCTGTCGGTCGGCACCTACGTCGAGAAGCGCGACACGCGCGAGGTCATCGACATCGCCGAGCTCAACGAGCGCATCAAGGGCATCGTCGCCCGCGAGCAGGAGCTGCGCGAGCAAATCGATGCCATCGTGGCTGATCTGGAGGCGTAGGGCTATGAGTAGGATCGACGAGATGATTGCCCGGCTCTGTCCGGACGGGGTGGACTTCTATCCGCTGAACGAGGTCTTTGACCTCAAGAATGGATATACGCCATCGAAGAAGAATCTTGAGTACTGGGCCGACGGCACGGTCAACTGGTTCAGGATGGACGACATCCGCGCAAACGGGAGGATATTGTCCGACTCCATTCAGAAGGTTTCTGAAGGGGCCATCAAGGGTGGGCGCTTGTTCGACGCCAACTCCTTAATCGTTGCCACATCCGCGACCATCGGTGAGCATGCGCTCGTCACTGTGCCGTTTATGTGCAACCAGCGCTTCACTTGCCTGACGAGAAAGCCCGCTTTTCAAGACCGCCTCGATATGAAGTTCGTCCTATATTACGCCGACATCCTCGATAGGTTCTGTCTCGACAATACCAACAAAGGTGGTTTTGCTTCTGTTTCGATGAGTGCGTTCAAGTCATTTCCGTTTCCCGTCCCGCCTCTCGATGTCCAGCGCGAGGTCGTGCGGGTGCTAGACTCCTTCGCGGAGCTGGAGGCGGAGCTGGAGGCGGAGCTGGAGGCTCGGAAGGCGCAGTACGCCTACTATCGTGACAAGTTGTTAACCTTCTCGAACTCGGAAGTTGAGAGAGAGAGAGAGAGCTTCAATGGCTAACAATAGGTGAGATTGGTGTTTTGGAAAGGGGGAGACGTTTTACCAAGGCGGACTACTGCAGGTCGGGAATTCCGGCAATCCATTATGCCGACGTTTATACGAGGTTTCACACTGCGACAAAGAGTGTCTGCTCACATGTTCGAAAGGAAATAGCAGATACTTTGCGGTATGCAAATCCGGGTGATTTGATTGTTGCCTGTACGGGGGAGACGCGACAGGACATTGCTAAGGCGATTGTATGGGAGGGAACAGATCGGGTCGCTGTTCACGATGACTGCACCATTATTCGCCTTGCCGATTGGATTCTTCCGCGGTATATCACCTACTGCTTCCAGACCTCGTCGTTCACGCGTCAAAAGATGCTGGCATCTACAAAAGGTAAAACTGTTCGAATTGCGCCTGGTCGACTATCGGCAATACGTATCCCAGTTCCAGACCGTGAAACTCAAAAGATAGTCGTTGACATCCTTGATCGTTTCGATGTTCTCACGACTTCTCTTTCAGATGGCCTACCGGCAGAGATAGCAGTGCGCCGTAAACAATATGAGTATTACCGCGATAGACTCCTCATTTTTCCGCATAAGGAGACGGCGGCATGATTACGCCGAGAACGGTCTCTAGGGAAATTGCACTCAATGCAGCTTGGTTTGAGATTCCCTATACTTTTCCACTCCTTGGTTATGCCAGGTGTTTCAATAATAACGAGCGCAGCAATAAACGGAATTCAGACTGAGCTTGAACTATCTCGGATACGTTTTTGGCCGACAGGTTGTTAGCTGGAGCCGGGGATTGTCCTTTGGGCGTACAGGCAAGGTGTTTTGAAGCCCCTGCTTCGTGCGAGGCTCAGTTTCGCGATACCCTATAGGGCGAATCATCTAAGCGTGTATCGCGAGGATTTGAAAGGTGCTCTGAGGCGGTGGGGCCTGTACAACGTGTGGATACCGCTCTTGCTGAAGGGATGAGCTACGGTGACTGTCAACGATTCGATTGACAAAGAATGCGTCTCTGGCACGCCGACCTACGGCCTCATCCTGCAGGGCCCCGAGTCGACGGTTTGCTCCGAGGCACCCGCCGCGCCCGCGGCCGAGGGCGCCTACCAGTTGGAGGCCGACCTCGAGGCCGGCCTCATCGACATCCTCACGCACCAGGGCTACGACCGGTTCTACGTCGAAACCGAGGCCGAGCTCGTCGCCAACCTGCGCGCCAAGCTCGAGGAGCTGAACGGTATCGAGTTCACCGACGCCGAGTGGAAACGGTTCAGCTCGGAGAACGTCACGAACCCGGCGCTCACGGTCATAGACAAGACCCGGCGCATCCAGGACGACCCGGTCGTCGCCTTCCAGCGCGACGACGGCTCGTACAAGAACGTCTACCTCCTGGACCGCGACCACATCCACAGGAACCGCCTCCAGGTGATGAACCAGTACGAGGCGGACGAAGGCACGCACAAGAACCGCTACGACGTGACTGTGCTCGTGAACGGCCTTCCGCTCGTGCACATAGAGCTCAAGCGGCGCGGGGTGCGCCTGCGCGAGGCGTTCAACCAGATCGAGCGCTACCAGCGCGAGAGCTTCTGGTCGGGCTCGGGGCTCTTCGAGTTCGTCCAGGTCTTCGTAATCTCCAACGGGACGAGCACGAAGTACTACGGCAACACCGTGCGCTGGGACCACACGCACCCGAAGGCGGGGCGGAGGGGCGCCTCCTCGTTCGAGTTCACGAGCTGGTGGACCGACTCGAGGAACCGCCGCATCGCCGACCTCGAGGGCTTCGCGCGCACCTTCCTCTCGAAGGGGACGCTGCTCATGGTCCTCACGCACTACTGCGTGCTCACCGCCGAGGACGAGCCTAAGCTGCTCGTCATGCGTCCGTACCAGATCTGCGCCACCGAGCGGATACTCAACCGCATCCTCGTCTCGGAGCTTGACAAGCGCCGCCTCGGCACGGTCGACGCCGGCGGCTACGTCTGGCACACCACGGGCTCGGGCAAGACGCTCACCTCGTTCAAGTGCGCCCAGCTCGCGAGCCGCATGGAGGGCGTCGACAAGGTCATGTTCGTCGTGGACCGCAAGGATCTCGACTATCAGACCATGAAAGAGTACAACCGCTTCCAGAGAGACGCAGTTAACGGCTCAGTTGATACATGGGCGCTTGATATGAATTTGCGTGACGATACTAAGCGTATCTGCGTCACAACTATTCAAAAGCTCAGTGTACTGATTGAGAGAAACGCGAGGCATCCAATCTATTTCCAGCACGTCGTGTTTATCTTCGACGAGTGTCATCGCTCTCAGTTTGGCAAGATGCACCAGGAGATCGTCAAGAAGTTCAAGTACTACCACCTGTTCGGCTTCACGGGCACGCCTATCTTCGCGAAGAACGCCAACATGAGCGGAGACCCGACCCTGCGCACCACCGAGCAGGCGTTCGGCGACAGGCTTCACTCCTACACCATCGTGAACGCCATCGACGACGGCAACGTGCTGCCGTTCCGCGTGAGCTATCTGCAGACGATGAGGGCAAAGGATGGGCTCAGGGACGACCAGGTTCAGGCCATCGATACCGAGGGTGCCCTCACGTCCTTCTCGCGCATCCTGGGCAACGCCGAGTACATCCTCGACCACTACGACCAGCACACGATGCGCCAAGCGTCTGGAACTGGTTTCACCTCTCTTCTCGCGACGGAGTCGATTCCTGCCGCCAGGCGCTACTATGCCGCGCTCAAGCAGCTTCAGGAGACTAGGGCTGAGAGGGGAGAGCTCAAGCTTCCCCTCAAGATTGCGATGATTTACAGCTATGCGCCAAACGGGGACGATCTGGCGACGGGCATCATCGCGGATGAGTCGATGGATGCCGGTCAGCTCGATGCAAGTGACCGCGAGGCGCTTGAGGCGGCTATCGAGGACTACAACGCCATGTTCGGCACGTCCTTCTCCACAGACGGAGCCAAGTTCCAGAACTATTACAAGGACGTCTCGCAGCGCCTCAAATCTCGCGAGCTTGACATGCTCGTTGTCGTGGACATGTTCCTGACGGGTTTTGATTCCAAGACCCTGAATACCCTTTGGGTGGACAAGAATCTGCGTATGCATGGTCTTATCCAGGCGTTCTCAAGGACGAATCGCATTCTCGACTCTGTGAAGGCCTTTGGCAACATTGTCTGCTTCCGGGATCTTTCGGACGAGGTGGACGACGCACTTGAGCTCTTTGGGGATGAGAGCGCTGGCGGCATCGTCATTCTCAAGTCGTATCAGGAGTACTTGTCTGATTACATGACGCTTCTGGAGGAGATTGAGAAGAAGTATCTCTCCGAGGACGGCACGCTCTGCATCTTTGGGGAGGCTGCCGAGAAGGGCTTTGTTGGCACCTTTGGGGCGCTGTTGAGGCTGCGCAACGTTCTGTCTGTGTTTGACGACTTCCCCAAGGATGACGTGCTCAGTCCACGGTTGCTGCAGGACATGCAGAGCACATACCTTGACATTGCTGACAAGCTCAAGGCCAAGGCGAAGGCCGAGAAGGTGGATATCGTCGACGACCTCGTCTTTGAGATTGAGCTCATCAGGCAAGTTGAGGTCAATATCGACTACATCCTCGAGCTTGTGATGCAGGCGCGAGGCGGCAACGGCGAGGACAAGGTCGCCTACGACAAGATCACGCGCGCTATTGCGACCTCGCCGCAGCTGCGTGACAAGGCCGAGCTCATCATGGAGTTCGTCGAGCGTATGGGCATCACTGCTGACGGTGTGAATGAGACCGACGAGGGTGCGGAGGCTGCGCGTCGCTCCAAGGTGGATGCTGAGTGGACCTCTTACGTGCGCGAGCGCGTGGAACGTGAGCTCAACGCGATTATCGCTGAGGAAAAGCTCAACCCTGACGAGACGCGTCGTGTTGTCTCATACGCCTTTGATGCGGGCGGGGTGCCAGAGACGGGTACGCTTGTTCAGTCCTGCCTGCCGAAGGTATCGCGATTTGCAAAGGGCAACGTCTACGGAGAGCAGCGTCATAGGGTGATTTCAAGGCTGCGGGAGTTTTACGAGAAGTTCAGGACGCTTATCCGGAGGTATCCGGTGCAGCTTGAAGAACAGTCATGACAGGGACAAAACAATGACGAAGTCAGTTAGTGAGCAGCTCGAGTGTCACCGTTCTTACGCAGAATATCTCGATGAGATTTCTGAAGATGAGCTCTTGTATGGACTACTAGGTTGCGGAATGTTTAGCGATAAACTCCCACCCATGTTTTCCTCAGAAGCGCTCTTTGGCTATGTGGAGAACTTTTCTCTACCGACAAAGCCAGAGAGGCACAGGTATGTTTCCTTCTGCACTCCAAAAAACGATGGGGGTGTTAGGGCTATGGGGATCCCGCACCCCATATCCTATGCCCAGCTTTGCTTAACGCTTGAGGACAGCTGGGCAAAAATAAAGCAGAGAATGAAAGACGGCTGTATTAATCAAAAATACAAGGTGAGTCGAATTCATCTCCGCAAACAAAGCATTTCCGGAAGACTATTCAAAATGAACTATCACGTGTGGCAGCTTGACGGAGACCCAACTCCTCTGATTCAGATTAACGCCACTTATCGAGTAACGACAGATATCTCGATGTGCTTCCCCAGTATATATAGTCATGCGGTCCCGTGGGCTTTGGTCGGGAAAGAAGCAGCTAAAGTAAAGAGAGGCAATCAGCTCTGGTTTAATAAGATTGATCGCGACCTTAGAAATTGTACAGATGGCGAAACCCATGGAATACTTATCGGCCCCGATTCTTCAAACCTAATTGCTGAAATTATACTTACGGAAATTGATAAAGAGCTGATTGCAAAGGGATATAGATACGTTAGAAATATAGATGATTATACCTGCTATACAGAATCGTACGATGGCGCCCGGAGATTCCTTGTAGAGCTGGATGAGCAGCTAATCAAATACGGTTTACTTAGAAATCAGAAGAAGACTTTAATCGAGCCTCTCCCGGTCCCGTTAAGCGAGGATTGGGTTACGGAGCTAAGGCGCCTATCGAATGAACTACCAGAAAAAGTCGATAGGGGCGCTGTAGACAGTTCGCTCGATTACGCTACAGCTCTTATGCAGGTACATAAGAATACATCCATTATGATTTTCCTGCTTCGTGTTCTTGCTAAACGAGATTTTACGGCTCCGGCTGAAGAACTGTTGGTGAGCAGAATGCTCCAGCTAGTAAGATCCTATCCTTATTTAGTTATCACGTTCGAAGAGCTTGTCCTCAACAGGTTTAATGTGGCCACTGAAGATATCAACCTCTTATCAAACTACTTATATAAGCTTAGCTTTGATACGCACGATTGGTTTGGAGCGTACTACGCATTTTACTACTCACTTAAATACAAGTTTAATATTAATGGCGTGCTCGTCGATGACGTAATATCTTCCGACGATTGTCTACTCAAGACGCTAGAATACCGATATGCTCTAGAGCGGAATAATAAGAGTGCAATTCAGAAACTTGAGTCGGATGCAATGCAGCTTCTGAAAAACGGAGACGCAGATGATAACTGGCTGTTTGTGTATGAAGCACTATCCGCTCAACAGCTCGGGAACAATTCTCTCGGAGATTTGAAATCGAAAGGCGTTGCCTTTATCTCGTTCGCATAGACATCTTGCGGGATAGCTTTGTATCCATGTTGTAGTTGAAGAAGAGCTGTTTTTCGTCGTATCGGGCATGAGAATGTGTTGGCGAGCGGGAGGACCTCTACGCCAACCACTGACGCAAAAACGAGGAGACGCTCGGCGCGGATAACCACGATGAGGTCTTCGATGAGTTGGTACCGTCAAGATTCTTGCGCACTTTCCGACAGCCCCATAGGCCCGCCCTCCGGTACGGCTACCCCTCCAGCAGAGTCACGTCCAGGTAGCGGCGGGAGCCCCACTCACTCTCGGCCACGTACTTGAGCCTGGCGGTCACGAGCATGAGGGCGGACCTGCCGTCGGGGAAGGTGCCGACCGCGCGGGTGCGCCTGTGGGTCTCGCGGTTGAGTCGCTCGATGGCGTTGTTCGTGCGTATGCGCCGGTAGTGTCGCGAAAAGTGGTGTAGGGGGCCTCCGCCCGTGATCTCAATGAGCCGAACCTACGCCGCCATCGCCCCCTCGTCAAGCTCGGAGAAGGCAACCATCCTCGCGCGCGCCCTCGAGACCTGCCCCTCGGTCGGCTCCGGGGCGGGCAAGAGCTCGCGCTCCCACAGCCCCTCTATCACGGACGGCTCCATGTACCTGCGGCTCGACCAGTCCTCGGACGCCTCGCAGCACACCGCCCCCACCAGGCGGACCAGCGCCTCCTCCGACGGGAAGCTCTGGACCACTCGCGCGCGCCGCCTTATCTCCCGGTCGCGGCGCTCCTGCACGTTGTTGGTCCTGATGCGGCGGCGGTGGGCCTCGGGGAAGTCGAGGTGGGCCAGGGCGTCCGTCTCGGCGCCCTCCATGATCCTCCCGGCGTCGGCCGACAGCGACGAGGTGACGCCGCACGCGGCCCGGTAGAGGGCCCGGACCCTCGCCGGGTCCCCCTCGTCGAACACGGCGTGGAGCACCCTCCCGGCGGCGGCCCTCTTCGCGCGCGTCGGGCACGCGTCGATCACGTCCCGCTCGAGGTGGGCGACGCAGCGCTGCC
>UMIY01000109.1_pt1 | contig 18509 bp, 12 predicted proteins | sample 1965921 | NCBI WGS metagenome assembly UMIY01 (sample SAMEA4836134, study PRJEB28245) | human gut metagenome | biome: gut microbiome; material: fecal sample | place: Denmark | collected 2008
ACTAAGTGCAACACCATGTGAGATTTTCTTGGAACAAATCTTGCGGTGTTCGGAAATGCAAAACTTTCTTGGGCCTGGCGTTTAAGAGCGCCAGGTTCTTTTTTAAAGTCGCGGGACTGACCCGCGAAAGATTCCTGCCTTTCGGATAAAACTCCCGCAGCAGTCCGTTCAGGTTTTCGTTCGTCCCTTTTTGCCATGCGCAGTACGGATCGGCAAAATACATATCGCATTGCAGCGCTTTCTCTATCTCTCTCCAACAGGCGAACTCGCTCCCTCGGTCGCAGGTGATTGTCTTTACCACTTCTTTCGGGAACTTGGAAAGCGCGTCTATGACCGCTTTTGCCATCGTTTCTCCTTTCTTGTCAGGGATCTTCACGGCGATATAGTATCTCGTCTTTCTCTCTGCGAGCGTGGCAAAACACGCCTTGCTTTTCCCTTGTCCGGACACCACCGTGTCCGCTTCCCAATGCCCGAACTCTTTGCGGTTGTATACGCTCTTATCCCGTTTGCGTATGCTTTTTCCCGTCGTGAACCTTCCGCTGTTCCCCAACCGCTTCCGCGTTTTCCCTTTCCTGCGCAGGTTTTTAAGGGTGGAGCGAAGATACCTTTCGTCTATCCAACGATAAATGGTTTTGAACGACGGCATCTTCATCCCGCACGGTGTTTTGGAGATCTGTTCGGGAGACCACGTTTGCGACAATTTCTCGTCTATGTAATCCAATACCTCTTGCTTCCAAAACATCCCGCGGTGACGATAACTGTTCCGAAGATTGCTTTTCCTTTGCGCCGTATACGGGTAGTATCCGGGAATGTCCCTGAAAAAAGTACAGTTCCGCCGCAGCTCCCTTGATACAGAACTTACGTTCCTGCCTAAAAGTCTTGCAATTTCCAGATAACTTTTCCCTTTGACATAGTATTCTCGTAGACAGCAGCGCTCTTCTATGGTAAAATGGCGGTAGTTCATACAAGTCTCCTCTGGTGTAAATTTGGTTTCGCAACTCTATTTTACCACAGATTTGTATGAACTCATTTTTTCTCTCATCTGTTGCACTTAATAGTATAATTCACCTATGTAGCAAAGGTCCCCGAGGCACGCCTCGGGGACCTGAAAATACATCTCAAATTTTTTTCTTCTATTATATCAATAAGTAAGTATCATTACCGACTTATAAACAAATCTACTCGCTTCGCAAATTTTAAAATTTATTAATTTTGCGAACTTAAAAGCCACTCGGCTATATCTATAATCCTTATGCCCTCTACCTGGCTTTCGGGGTGTTTTGTCCGCGCGATTATCAGTTTGGGATATGCGTCCCTTATGGAGAGCAGCGGTGCAACTTCGCGCTTCAATGTCTCCTCACGCGAAATATCGTCGCAAACCTGTATATAGGTTTTTACGCCCTCTTTTATCGCGACAAAGTCCACCTCTTTCGCGCCGAGCTGTCCTACATAGACTTCATACCCACGCCGCAACAATTCTATCGCAACAATATTTTCATACAGATGACCGTAATCGGCGTTCTTTGTGCCTATCGTCGCATAGCGGAGCGAAAGGTCGGCAACGTAGTACTTCTTATCCGATTCAAGATACCGTTTGCCCTTTACATCGTACCGCCCGAATGGATAGAACAGAAAGCTCTTGCACAGATAGTCGAGGTATGTGCCGCACGTCTTGTCGTTGGTCTTGTATGTGTTGGATGTCAGGCTGTTTGCAATATTACGCACTGATGTTTTGCTGCCCACATTATCCATAAGGAAGTCGACAATCATATTCAGCAGCGGCTCGTTCTCAATTTTGAACTTCTTGACAATATCTTTGGTAATTGTGGTGCGCACAATGCCGTTCAAGTATTTGCGCGCATCCGCCTGAGTCTTATATAGGTACGAACCCGCCATACCGCCCTGGATTACGAAGTTATCAAATGCGGCATGTATATCGTCCTGCGGAAAGTATTGCAGGTATTCCATGAACGAAAAGGGGAACATGCTTATTTCAAACACGCGCCCGCCGAAAAGTGTGGCGAGGTCGCTCGAAAGCAAAAAGGCGTTTGAGCCGGTGAGATAAATATCAAACCGCTCTTCCTCGTACAAGCTGTTTATAACCGTTTCAAAGCCGTTGCACAGTTGCACTTCGTCAATAAACAGAAAGTTGGTCGTGCCTTCAACGTAGTTCTCGTCTATAAATTTATAGAGGTTGTCGCCACTTTTCAGCGACTCAAACTTTTTCAGATTGAGCTTTACTCTGATGATATTCTTGTCTTCAACTGTCTTTTCGATATACTCGATAAAGGCGTCCATAAGTTTGGACTTGCCCGAACGACGCACGCCCGTTATAACTTTTATATCGGGCGTCCCCATAACGTTTTTGAGTTGTTCGAGATAGGAAGTTCTTTCAATAAGTTTCATAAAGGCACCTCGCAATCAGTATATTCCATTTCGCAATTTTTGTCAATATTAAAATTTGCGAAATAGAATAGTATTGATAAGCCGCACTTTGAAAAAGCTGCCATTGTCGACAAAATTCAAAGTAAAACCCTCAACGTAAATGTATTTGCACCGAGGGTAAAACGTTAATTTGGGGAAGATTGGGGAAAAGCATGTCAGCAAAATTGGCGAAAATCGGTCATTTTTGGCTTAAAATGCTTCAAAATGCGTCATTTTCACAAAACATGATTTTCCTCTGACTCCGTCATTCGGGTGTTCAAATCACTTCGCCCCAGCCAAGACAGACTCAGTGAACACTTTCTAATAGTGCTGCTGAGTCTTTTTTTATGCAAAAAGACAAATAATCTCAGAATTCTTCGGAATCGGTATGTGCTTCCCCGCAGACTAAAATAAAAGCAAGCTGATAACGATATCAACGAAAATATACTTCGAAGTAAAAAATCCGTGCGGCAGATATCTGCCGCACGGCCTTTTTATAGAAACATTATAAAACCTTGTATAGCGATGCCACTTAAAACGCCTTAATTAAAAAATTATACAGCGCGAGATGCCAGTTGCCCATAGAGTGATAGCGCATAGGAAATACGTCGAACGAGGTGTTCTCGCCCTCTTTCAGCCGCGAATCTATTGCAAGCACCGCCTTATAATCTTCTATTTGGCTTGAAAGGGCAAAGTCAAACGTGCCGCTTGCAAGATACCAGTAATCTATCAGAAGCCCCTTCTGCTCCTCAGAACAGGCATACTCTTCAAAGTACTCCACGGGCGTTCGGCTTCCGCTGAAAGTGCCGAAGCGCGAAAACCAGTCAAGACAGCCGTTGAGCACAGAGTGGAGCGTTGTGACTGCCCCGCGCGAAAGGCCTGCAAACGCGCGGTGACTTCTGCTTGCGGCAAAGCCCGCGTCGTCGCACGACTGTGCATAGGTTGAATATCGCCCCTCGACTGCCGGCATCAAATCATTCCTGAGTTCGTCTTTGAACGAATACGTCAGCGGGTCAAGGTTGCCCTTGCAGTCATCCTCCACGTACCAAGTGGGCGTGACGACTATCATCGGTTCGATTTCGCCGTAGTATACCACACATTCAGCGCATGTGTAAACAGCTATTTATACGCGGAACGGCAGGAGGACACAGACAGTTAAAAACTATCTTGTAAGATCCTCCAGCCTGCCGCCGGTTATGCGGACAAGGTCTGAAATGTCAAGCTCTACCTGAAGCCCGACCTTTCCGCCGCTTACAAATACAGTCTTGCCCGATGCGGAGGCATCGAAAAAGGTAGGAAACGACTTCTTCATGCCCACGGGCGAGCATCCGCCGTGGATATAGCCCGTTACAGGCAGCAGTTGTTTTTGCGGCAACATTTCAAGCGACTTTTCCCCTGCAGCCCTTGCAGCCTTTTTAAGATCGAGTTCCGCGGCGACGGGAATAACAAACACATAGTACCTGCCGGGAGCGGCAGTGGTGACAAGCGTTTTGAACACCCTTCCGGCATCTTCGCCCAGAATACGGGCGACCTCTGTACCGGAAAGCGCTCCGCCTTCATACGAGTGCGCCCTGTAGTACGCGCCCTCCCTTTCCAATATTCTCATGGCGTTGGTCTTGGTCATATTATCACCTCTGCCGATATTATAACAGACGCGCGGCAGAAAACAAAGCGTAAAAAACGCTTTGCCGCACAAAATAACGGGACACCCTTAAAAATACGCCCTGCAGCGCTCCGCGCTTTTTTAGCACTTTACGCTATCCGTATATAAATTTCAACGCAAGACATAAAATACGGCAAAAAATTCAGGGCCGCCGGCATGAAGCCGACGACCCTGAATTTAAGGAGAAGAGATATGTTTATTAAAGCAGTGATCTGTATAAAGCTATTATGTCTTCCTTGGTGGGATCCTTGGGGTTGCCGGGGCGGCAGGCATCGTCCATTGCCGACTGCGCGAGGAAATCGATGTCCTCCTCCTTTACTATGCCCTTGAGGTTTTCGGGTATGCCGACGTCCTTTGAAAGCTGTGCTACCGCATCGCAGGCAGCTTTGCGCGCCTCGTCCAGAGTCATATTATCAACGTCCTCAACGCCCATTGCCTTGGCAATGTCGCGGTATTTTTCTCCAGTCGCCTCGGCATTGTAGCGCATGACGGTGGGAAGGAGAATTGCATTTGCCACGCCGTGAGGGGTATCGTAGACGGCGCCGAGCGCGTGAGCCATGGAGTGGACTATGCCGAGACCAACGTTTGAAAAGCCCATGCCCGCAATGTACTGACCGAGAGCCATTCCCTCTCTGCCTTCCTTTTCGCCCTTTACCGCCGAGCGGAGAGAGCGGGAAATTATCTCTATCGCCTTCAAGTGGAACATATCGGTCATCTCCCACGCGGCCTTGGTGATATAGCCCTCTATCGCGTGGGTGAGCGCGTCCATGCCCGTTGCGGCGGTCAGCCCCTTGGGCATAGTGCTCATCATATCTGAGTCGACTACGGCAACTACGGGAATATCGTGCACGTCAACACAGACGAACTTGCGCTTCTTTTCGACGTCGGTTATAACGTAGTTTATGGTAACTTCCGCCGCGGTGCCGGCCGTGGTGGGCACGGCGATAATGGGAACGCACGGCTTTTTGGTGGGAGCCACGCCCTCCAGAGAGCGCACGTCCTCAAACTCGGGGTTGGCGATTATTATGCCTATCGCCTTGGCGGTATCCATAGAGGAGCCGCCGCCTATGGCGATTATGTAGTCTGCCTTGCTGGCCTTGAATGCGGCAACGCCCGTCTGCACGTTATCGATAGTGGGATTGGGCTTAATATCGGAATACAGTTCGTAGTCAAGTCCCGCCGCCTTTAAAACATTCAGCACCTTGTCCGTCACCTTGAATTTTACAAGGTCGGGGTCGGAGCATACGAACGCCTTATGCAGTCCGCGCCTTGTAACTTCGCCGGGAATTTCCTTTATGGCACCCGCGCCGTGGTAACTCGTTTCGTTCAATACTATTCTGTTTGCCATAAAAATTATCTCCTTTTAAATTTAATTTTCCTGTAAATCGAGCGCAGGCCTGCCGTTGCTCTCCCTCATGCGGTTGAATTCCTCAAGCGTACGCCGCTCACGTTCTTTTGCAGCCTGTTCGGCGAGTGCGGCCTTGCGCTCAAGCTCAGCCTTATGTTCGTCGCTGAGCGCAGCATATCTGCGGGCCTTTTCTTCTTCCGCGGCTGCTTTTTTAGCTTCTGCGGCGGCCTTTTTAGCTTCTGCGGCAGCATGTTTCTGTGCAAGCTTTTCCTCGTACTTGGCTTCTTCTTCCTCATACGAAAGGCCTTTCTTTTCGCAATACTTTTTCAGTTCTGCCTTTCTTGCCTCTTCAGAATCTTTTTCGGCCTGTTCCTCTTCCAGCCTCATCCTTTCGGCGGGGTCTACATATTCTATGCCCTCTGCCTCGGCCTTTGCTTTCTGGTCGATAACTATCGCGCGCTTGTCAAATCCTGAGAACTTTTCAACGCCCATGAATATGAATATTATTGCGATAACCAGATAGCACAGCGTCTCGCCGCCGATGAATATCCAGGTCATAGCCGTCTGTATAGCTTCGCCGGTAATATTATTTGCCGAATAGCCGACCGCGCTGAGCGTGATGTTGAGTACGCCGGTCGCAATACCGGTCATGCCCGCCATTATGGCGCCGTATATCGTCATGGTAAAGCCGTCGGTACGGAAACCGTTCATTGCCTCCTGATGATCGAGAACGTCTGCAAGCAGCGCAAGCGACAAATACATTGCGGGCATAGACCCAAGGGCCTTAACGGCAAACGATACGCACACAACAACAAAGTTATCGGGTTTTATAAAGCCTATAGCGCCGCCTATGGCAGATAATATTGCGCCGAAAAGTATAGCCTTACCCTTGCCTATCTTATTGGAGAGAGGCCATGCGAGCACCATGCCGAGTGCAGTGGGTATAGCGCCGATTATTGCAAGAGTACCTGAAAACGAACCGCCTATAGCCGTTGAATATGCGCCGGATTCGTCAGGGAACATAGCCGAACAGAAGTACAGTTGCGAAACGTTTTTAAGCATGCCGCCCAGCTGATACAAAAAGAAGAATATAATTATTATCCACCAGAACTTATCTTTGAAGCATACCTTTACCTGTCTGGACAGAGGTTCCGCCTTCTTTTTTTCGATTATTGCGTTTGCAAACGATTCTTCCGTAACCCTTTCGCGGGTAAAGAAATATTCTATCAGCACGCCTACCGCCGTTATTACCATAAGCGCTATAACAAACACTTTCCAATGGTTGAACGACGCTTCCATATCTATCTGCGCCACGTTGTTTATAACTATCTGTTCGCCGTTGGCGTCAAGCTTAGGCACGAACAGAAGGTTGAGGAAAAACGGCAGGATCATGGTAGTCAGGCCCATTGCCGCCAAAGCCGTAGCATTTGATATGGTTGCCAGAAGCGAACGGTCTTTACTGTTTCTTGTAGATAAATTTACCAGGCCTGCATGCGGAGTATAATAGAACGGATATGCTATTGCAAACCACAGGTTATAACCTATAGCTATCATACTCAGCAGCAATATCTGCTGACCCTGTTCGCTTTCACCGTTGGCATACGGCGACACGATAAACAGAATGATCAGGGCCAACACCGAAAGGGGCACCGAAAGGAGAAGCAACGGCCTTGCCTTGCCCGCCTTTGTGCGGCTTTTATCCATCAGCCTGCCGACCACTATATTGCCGAGTATTACGAATATTACCGATATTACCGGCAGCCAGTTAAAAAATTCCGACGCCCATTCAGTGATATTGAGTATATCCGACATGTACCTGTTGAAGTAATTCGACAAAACCGAGTTGGCCAAAAGCGCCAGCGTCGGCCCTATAAAGTAACCGAGCGCCCCTTCTGGGAACAGTTTTGCGTTTGCCGATTTCACTTTAGTTGACAAAAACGGATTGTCAAATATCGACTTTTTTGTTGCTGTTTGTTTTTCTGACATCATATTCCTCCCGCATCATTATATTTTTTATTGCAATTACTTAAGATCGAGAAAATCTTTTCTGTAATTTTTAACGCCGAAAAGCTCAAGGAGCTTCAACATATCCTCGTCCTTTATGGTATTCACCCTCGGCAGGTGCGCGGTGAGCATATAAATTTGCGCCGCCTTTTCAACCGTTTCTATAAGGCCGAAAGTTTCGTCAAGCGTTTTGCCCGCGCCATATATGCCATGCATTGCCCATACCACAAGGCGGAATTCCTTCATTTTTTCTGCGGTGGCCTTGCCTATTTCGGTAGTGCCGCACAGCATCCAGGGAAGCACCCCGACGCCCTCGGGGAACACCACTATGCATTCCGTGCACATTTCCCAAAGGGTGTGCGTGAACTTCTTTTCGTCAAGCTCGTGCACGAAGTTCATTGCAAGCGTGTTTGTGGGGTGCGAATGCATTACCACCCTGTTTTCGGGGTCTACAGAAAGGCGCGCCATGTGGCTCATCATATGCGCGGGAAACTCGCTGGTAGGCCTGCCGCCGTCCTTAAAGCCCCACAACAGTTCAACTTCCTTGCCGCCCTTGCCTATGCGCACAATGCCTAAATTTGTTTCGGGGTCGGCCTCTACGTTTTTGAAGTACTTGCCCGTGCCCGTAACTATGAATATCTTGCCTTCAAGCGGGCTTGCATCGAAGTCCACTTCGTTGACGCCCATTAAAGGAATAGTTCTTATAACGTTATTCAGGTCGAGATATTCAGCGACCTCCTCTTCCTTTAACAGGTAGCTGATATTGCCGCCGTTGCGCTCGTCCCAGCCCAGGCGGTACATATTGGACGCCGTTTTGCACATTTCGGCAACAAAGGGCGCCTCTTTTACGTCTTTGAGCGAGCGGGCGAGGTCTTTACCCGCCCTTTTGATGTCGTCTAAAAATCCCATAATTCACTTCCTTTCCTTTAATATATTTTTTTCATATGCCCTTATCGGGGAAAGATACTCTTCTTCAAGTCCAACGCGGTAGAGGTATTCCTTCCACACCGCGCCGAATGGCATATCCTTTACCTCTTCCTGGGCGACCATCAGCCCGGTGAAGTCGCTGTCGTCCTGCAGCTTGCGCAGCTTTCCGTGGGGTATGAGCAGGGCATACAACAGCGCCTTTTGCATTGCGCGCTGGCCCGTTACCCACGCAGACAGCCTGTTTATGCTGGCGTCGAAGTAGTCAAGGCCTATCATCACCTTGTCTATGGCGTTGTTGCGCACTATCTCCTTGGCGATCTCCTTGAGTTCGTCCTCGAAGAGCACAACGTGATCGCTGTCCCAGCGAACGCCGCGCGTTACGTGCAGCGCAAGCTTATCGTAGAACGCGAGCAGCGCGGGAATTTTATCGGAGACGTATTCCAACGGGTGATAGTGACCGTTGTCCAGAAGGCAGCAGATATCGTTTTTTGCCGCATAGTTCTGGTAGAACTCGTTGCTGCCCACGGTGTAGCTTTCAACGCCTATGCCGAACACCTTGCTTTCTACCGCTACAACCACCTTATTTCGGTCATATCCGCAGGCCAATATCTTGTCTAAGCTATCCTTCAACCTCAGCCTGGGGGTGAGCCTGTCGGCGGGGACGTCCTTGAAGCCGTCGGGTATCCAGATATTTACAAGGCAGTGAGAGTTGAATTCGTCTGCAAAGTACTCCGCAATTTTAAGGCAGGCTATGCAGTGATCCACCCAGAACTTTCTTATATTTTCGTCGGGCGAGGAGAGAGTCAACCCGTCCTTTACGTTTTTGTGGCTGAACATTGTGGGGTTGAAGTCTATGCCGTCCAGCCCCAGCTCCTTGGCAAAGCCCACCCAAGGCTTGAAATGTTCGGGGCGGTAGGCGTTTCTATCGACCTGTTCGCCGTTCAATATGGCATAGCTGGCGTGAAGATTGAGCCGCTTTTTGCCGGGCATGAGGGAGAACGCCTTTTTGATATCGGCCTTCAGCTCCTTAAAGTTTCTCGCCCTGCCGGGGTAGTTGCCCGTAGTCTGTATGCCGCCGGAAAGGCTGCCGCCGCCATCCAGCCCTATAACGTCGTCGCCCTGCCAGCAATGAATTGATATGGGAATATCCTTCAGGCAGTTTATTGCCGCCTCCGTATCTATGCCCGCCGAGGCATATTCCTTTGCGGCAAGTTCATAAGCCGTCATTCCTGCACCTCCTGTATGGTAAATGAATTTTTTATTATGTTTCTCGCGGTTGCGATATCCGGTATTTCGCCCGCGCTTATCATCTGCATTATCATGTTGCCCGTTGCCGTAGCCTCCGAGGGCCCGGCTATCACCTTTTTGCCGGTGGCGCGCGCGGTCAGCTCGTTCAAAAGGCCGTCGCGGCTGCCGCCGCCTATTATGTTTATGCTTTCGCAGCGGGCGCCCGTGTTGCGCTCAAGCTCCTCCACTGCCTGCCTGTAACTTATGGCAAGGCTGTCGTAAACGGTGCGCACCGTCTGTTCGATGCTCAGCTCTTTGCCCACGGCGGCGCATATTTCGGCGATCATGCTGTCGGGCGATAAAAACCTGTTGTCGTTTACGTCTACGGTATATTCCGGCCCTTGAGCGCGCGCCATGGCTATAAGTTCGGGAAAGGTAACGCTTTGCAGCTCCCTTTTTATGCTCTGCAGCATCCACAGCCCCATTATATTCTTCTGATAGCGGAAGGCAAAGTTTATGCTGCCCTCGTTGGAGTAGTTGGCAAGACGGCTGTTTTCATCGGTGTGCGCGGCGCGCTGTTCGATACCCAGCAGCGACCATGTGCCCGAAGAAATGTATGCCTGCCCGAACTCTATGGGCGCCGCCAGCACGGCTGAGGCAGTGTCGTGAGTGGCGGGCAGCACCACCGTGGCGCTGTAGCCGACCTGCCTGCACACCTCCTCCCTGAGCCTGCCCACAATTGTACCCGGCTGGGAAAGGGGACTGAACAGCGCGCGGTCAAAGCCGAGTAAATCAATGATATCCCAGTCCCAATCGTGCGTTTGGGCGTTGACCATGCCCGTGGATGTGGCGTTGGTGTACTCCTGCTTTTTTACGCCCGTAAGGCAGTAATTGAGGTAGTCGGGCAGCATTAAAAGATGCGCAGCGCCGCCCAGTTTTCCGCTGACTTTGTCGGCGTACAGCTGGTATATGGTGTTGAACGGCTGGAACTGTATGCCCGTGCGGGAATACAGCCTTTCAAACGGCGCTATGCCGTGCACAATGTCCGTTATGCCCTGCGTGCGGCCGTCGCGGTAGGAGTATATGTCGCCGACTATATTTCCGCCGCCGTCGAGCAGCGCATAGTCCACCGCCCAGGTGTCGATGCCTATATACTCGGGGGTATAGCCCTGCCGCGCCGCGGCCTTGAGGCCGTTTATAACTTCGCGCTCCAGCCGTGCGGCATTCCACATGAGGCTGCCGCCATGCGTCTCTGCCCCGTTTGCAAAGCGATACACTTCCTTTAAATTGAGTTTTCCGTCCTCAAGCCAGCCCACCATGTGCCTGCCGGAAGAGGCGCCTATATCTATTGCAAGGTAATATTTTTTCATACTGCACATTCAAACTGATAGTTGCCGCTCTCCACTATGCGTTCGCTGCCGTCGGGCAGAACGAGGTCGCATATTGTGGAAACGGGCACGGATATGCTTATTTTAAACTTGCTGTCTTCTATCTTCCAGTCGGAAGAAACGGTGCCGTACGGCGTGGCGGTAGAGGCCTTTGCCCACGTTATGCCGCCGCCGATAACGGGCTGCACCCTGAACCTTTTATAGCCGCCCTCAAGCGGCTCTATGCCGGCGACGCGCTTATACAAAAAGTCGCCCACGGCTCCGCTTGCATAGTGGTTGAACGATACCATGCCGCCCGTGCCGTCGTTTTCGCCGGTGTTGCGCGTGCCGTCCTCCTTAAGGGCGTCCCAGCGCTCCCATATGGTGGTGCCGCCCGCCTTCACCTCGAACAGCCACGAAGGGCACTTTTCGTTGGTGAGCATTTTGAACGCCGCCTCCCTGCGGCCGTTATCTGCAAGGGCGAACAGTATATATGGCGTGCCGGGGAAGCCCGTGCCTATGCAGTAGTCGTTTTGCTTTACTATCCTTTCAAGGTTTTCGGCCGCCTTTTCGCGCTGGTCTTCGGGGAACATGCCGAAGGCAAGCGGAAGAACGTAAGCCGTCTGAAACTCGTTTTTAAGCCTTCCGTTGCCGTCGGTAAACACCGAAACATACGCGTCGGCAACCTTTTGGGAGAGCTGCGAATACTTCTTTTCGTCCTCGGTCTTTCCCAGCATGCCTGCTATTTTTGCAAGCAGGCCGCTGGTGTGGGCAAGGCTTGCGGTGGCAGTCCACTTGCTGCGCTTTTGCCAGTCGCTCATCTTGGGAACGCCGGGCGCTATCCAGTCGCCGAAGTGCAGCACCGCGGGGGTATGCCATATATACCGCCCCTTGCCTATGCCGAACCCTGCCCAGAAGCGGCAGGCGTTTACATACTTTTTCATTGTGGGGTACATCTTTTCCAGCAGCTTTTTATCGCCGCGGGCAAGGTACTGCGCCCAGGGCACAAGTATGCACGCATCCCCCCAGAAATCCATTGCCATAACGGGCATGGTTGCGGGGAAGCCGTAGCCCTGAACGGGTATGGTGTTGGGTATGCCGCCCGTTTTAAGCTGTTCGTCCTTGAGGTCGTTAAGCCACTTTTCTATAAAGCGCGATATATCCATGTTGAAGCACGCGGTGGGCGCGAACACGGCTATGTCGCCCGTCCAGCCCATGCGCTCGTCGCGCTGGGGGCAGTCGGTGGGGATATCCACAAAGTTGGATCTGGCGCTCCACATTATGTTGGACTGCAGCCTGTTTATGCGCTCGTCCGAGCACGAAAAGCTGCCGCATATATCTATATCCGAATATATTGCGCGCGCCGTAAGGGTGAGGTCTTCGCGCGATATGCCCTTTACGCCCACATACCTGAAGCCCATGTAGGTCAAGCGGGGCGAATAGCTCTGCGCGCCGTCTTTGCATATGTAAGTTGCCGTGGCCTTTGCCGAGCGCAGCAGTTGCCTGGCAAGGGTGCCGTCGTCGTTGAGCACTTCGGCGTGGCGGAACACCACCTGCTGCCCGCTTTTGCCGTTTATCTGCGCGCAGATAACGCCCGCAAAGTTCTGGCCGAAGTCGAATATCAGCTCGTCGCCGCGCTGCGTGCACGAAACGGGCGTCATCACCTCGTGGGGGAGCACGGGCGAACCCATCTCCGCCACTATGCGCGGAGCGATGCCAAGCTTTTCAACGCAGGCGTCCCTCCACGCGTTTTTATTTATGTCTGCGGCGGCGTTGTATGTTTCGCCGTCGTAAAAGTCTGCCATAAGGTAGTTGCCGCCCTCTGTGACCTGCCAGCCCGAATCTGTGCCGATCACTTCAGAAGAGCCGTCTGCATACTCTATGCGTATTTCGGCGAGCAGCGCCTGCCGCTTTGCCGATATGCGGTTTTTGCGGGTGAACACGAACGAGCCGACCGCCCAGCCGCCTGCAACAATAAAACTTACCTCGTCAGCCCCGGTAATAAAATTCGTCACGTCGTACGTCTGGTAGGCAAGCGTGTGCTTGTAAGAGGTAAAGCCGGGGGCAAAATACCTTTCGCTCACCCTTTTGCCGTTTATATATAAGTCGTATATGCCCATTGCCGTAGAATATATCACGGCGCGGGTCACCGTTTTTTTCAGGTTTAATTTTTTGCGGAAGGTCATGGGCACGGGCGAAACCTTTTTTTCGGTAAAGATATACGCCCCGTCGGTTATCCACTGCGCCCTCCACGGCGTGTCCAGCCTGCCCGTGCAGAACTTTGTTTCGGCGCACGCCTCTTCGCCAAAGTTGTCTTTGGCGCAGACTTTTACAGTATATTCGGTGAAGGGTTTAAGCGGCTGTCCGCCGTAGGGTATAAGAACCTGCTCGCGCGTTTTGTGCGACCAGTCCCCAACCGATATAACCGCCTCTTTGAGTTCGGCGCCCTGTTTATCGGAAGTTATGTAAAAAGAGAACCTGGGCCGCTTTTCATCTGTAACGCAGCCTTTTAAAAGATTTTCCGTTTTTACCACCAATTGCATCTTTAAGTCCTCCCCGAATTTATTATAATATTTATAATCGTTGTTTGCAATATTTTTGTTTGCCATAGTGCGCCGCGCGGGCGGCGAATAAAATGTGTTTTAAAAAAATTCGGGCGCACACGGACGAAGCCGTGTGCGCCCGACCAAGGAAAGGTTAAAATGCCGCTTGACTTATGCCTCTTCTTTTTTAACCATTCCAAAGAACGAGGCAACAATGGCCGCGATGGCCGCGATAACAAATATAACAAGCCCTGCTATAACCTGCTGGCCAACTTTTGTTGCTTCGGCAAATATGACCAGCTCTTCATTTGAGAAGAATGTCCAGCCGAGGCCGGTGAATGAACCGTACAAGAAGTTGAGTAACGCTACTATAATAAGCGCGGGTGCCACTATTCTGAGTGCGTTGCTTGCCACTGCGCAAACCTTGCCGGCAATGCCTTCGAACTTGAGTTCGCCGAGCACTATTGCCACAGCAAGGAACACAAGGGCGAGCACTGCGCACAACACAACGGTAGACATCATTGCGGCGTCGGCCGTGCGGTTTGCGTCGTAGAATACTTCACTACCGCTGGCGATAGTAAGGTTGTCGCCTGCAGCCAGCGCTGCGCCATAAATTATCAGCGCGATTATTGAAAGAAGAATTGCGCCCAAAGATATCCAGGTGCCTATGCCCTGCTTTTTAACAAAGTTCAACATGTTATTTGTCCTCCTTCTTTTCGGGCAGCACTTCAGATGCTATCCATGCAAGGCCTGCAACGCCTGTGAGTACGCCGAACACAACTTCGAGTGCGATGAATATGTTCTCCCAAGGAGCCTTATCCATTGTACCGACGGGAACGCGGTTAGTTATGGTGGTAGGAGGAACAACGATATCTTCGCCGGTGTTTTCAACACGCTCTACATACAGGCCGGAGCCGCTGCGGGCGATGGTGAAGAGCACATACAGAGCCGTCTGGCGTGCCTGGTTTGCGAATGCGGGATCCTTTCTTGCGTCGCCGAGGGTGATATATTTCCATGTGTTGCTGACTATAGCATCATCGGCCGAGCTTTCGTTGCCGTTTGCGTCAACCATGTAGAAGGGGTTGGTACCGAAGCCTGCATATTCGTTTACAGACGCCATGATCAGCGCGCCTGCTTCGTGATAGCCTGCACCCTTGCCCATATCGGTGGTGATTATGCCCGTGAAGCCCCATTCGCCGCGCATTATGTTGTTTATATAGCCCACGCTGTTGGTGCAGTTGGTTGCGCCTATGCGGGCAAACGACATCATTACGCCCGTGCCGTTGCCTTCATCTACGCGCAGAGCGCCTTCGTAGCAGCGGGTATCGGTTTCACGGACTTTCTGTTCGGTCATGTAGCAAGCATTGCCTTCGCGGTTGAGTTCCTGGTCGTTGAAGCCCATGTGCTTGGGGCCGCAGATAGAGCCCTTTTCAACTGCGCCGCGAAGCTGTGCCTCGCCTATGCGGTTGGTGAGCATGGGATCTTCAGACATATATTCTGAGTTACGGCCGTTGTATGCGTGCCTGTGCTGGTTAAGGCCTGCGCCCCATACCGTTACGGCGTTGGCAGAATATTCGCTGGGGCTTTCGGTTTCCTGAAGCCACAGGCCGCCTTCGCCTTCAAGAAGGCCCCATTCATATGCGAAGTCGGGGTTGAAGCTTGAGCCGAGCAGCGTGTTGGAAGCCACGTTGAGCTTCATTGTCTCTGTGCCGTCTTCATTAAGCTTCAGTGTCTGCTGATAGCCCGAAACGCTTTCAGACTGAACGCTGCCGGGGTTGCCTATTCCGGGGAACGTCTGGGTGGCGTGTCCGCCCTGAGGAACGCTGGCTATTGCCGTGCCGAGAGGGATGGCAGCTGCAACTGCCTGCCACTCATCTGAGTGTATGTTGCTGAATGCCTCAGGTTTGTTTCTTGCCATATCAAGGATATAATCCCATACAGAAGCAAACGTACCATCTGCAACAGTAGCGGGAAGGGTACCTTCAACCTTTACCCACTCATCCTCGTTTGTTGAAGGGGTAACTTTATACTGTGCGCTGATGAGTTCTGTGAGCCACTCATCTTCCTTTTCAGCGCCCTTGATGGTGAACTTGGGTTCGGACTGTATGCCGCTGTCGTTTACATAGTCGGTATAGTTCTTGGGGAACGTGCCCTCCCAGTCGTCGCGCGAAAGGTAGGTAACGGTGTCTTCGCCGAGGAAGTAGTTGATATCGGCATTTTCCATCTGGTTGCGCACTTCTACGCCGTTGGAAACAGAGAACGTTTCGTCGTCGAACTCTTCAAGATTCCATTTTTCAACCTCGCCGAGGGTGGTAGTTCCGTCGGTCTCCTTACCAAGGTAATTTATTATGTTGTTCACGGCGGCATGCGAACCGGCGGCTGCGGTGAATAAATAGTCGCCTTCGTCAAGCACATAGGTGCCCTCGCCGTTGAGCGCAGAAGAATCCCAGCTTGCAAGGTACCTTGTGGGAACGGTTATTTCAACTTCTTTGCTCTGACCGGCCTTAACTTCTACCTTTTTGGAGTTGAGGAAGTCTATTGCCGACTTTTCAACGTTGTGCTCGCTGTCGTATTCGGTGTAGGGTCTGTTTACATACAGCTGGGCAAGGAAGTAGCCGTCTTCGGTCTCGCTTTCGTTGGTTACCTTTATAGTTGCGGTTACTTCGCCAAGTTCAGAATTGTTTACCCTTACTTCGGTAAGTTCCTGCGTATAAGGTATGTATGAAAGGCTCTGGCCGAAGGGGAACACCACTTCGGTTGCATAGTCCCATGCCTCGCCTGTGGTGGAACCGGTGGCCGAAGTGGCTTTGGTGCCCTCGGGATCCATAACAGAGTCAAAGTAGCGGGTCTCGTAGTATTTATAACCCACATATATGCCCTCTGCCTCTACGATGTAGTTGTTTGCATAGTAGTTGACGTTTGACCTGCCGAGGGGATCGTTGAAAGAGGTTATGGTATCAAGGTCGGAATACTGCTGCTGGCCCATGTTTATGGAAGCAGGCGTAAAGCTGTTATCGTATACGTATGTATCGGTGAGGCCGCCCGTTGCGTTTACTTTGCCCGCAAGCACGTTGGCAATGCCCTGATACTGGAAGTCGTTGGGTATGCCGCAGAAGCCTATGGCGTCTACTTCGTACTCGCCGCCCTCTTCAACAAGGGGGCCAAGCTCCATGGCGTTTGCCGAAACTATAAGCACAACTACCTTTGCGCACTTATCTTTGGCAAGCTTTACAATTTTGAGCTCGTCGGGCGAGAGCGCAAGGGGATCTTCGGCATTGGTGGCAGCGTCTACCTTGAAGTTGTTGCCTTCGCCGCCGCGGCCGAGCACTACTATGCCGGTTGTTTTATCTTTAGCTATAGTCCAGCCATTTGCAATACTGTCACCAGGAGCAACTTCGGGTATGGTGTATTCCCATTCATTCCAAGGCGTACCGCCACCGCCGCCCCAGCCACCGCCGCGCGAAGGGCTGGTCATTGCGCCGGTGAAATGACCGGCTATGACTGTATTGTTTACAGTTACACCGTCTATATTGTCGAAAGCGTCCTTAAGGGTGATCTGCGGATAAATATCGGTTTCGCTGGGTGTTGAAGGGCCGCCCCAGCTGGAGTTCCAGCCGTTGTTTGCAACTACGCCGGTGTGGCCGCTGGGCATATTGTATGCGTTCCAACCGAACAGAGCAACAACTTCGCCAGCATCCGACTTGTTGAGGGGAAGCGCGTCGTTATCGTTCTTTAAAAGCGCAAAACCCTCTTCGCCCTGCTTTATGGCGTGCTCCCTGAGCGCCGCGGCATACTCTTTAACGGTATTATGTTCCTTAGTATAGTTCACACCTTTAAGATATGAATATCCTTCCGTTGCACCGGTTATGGTGTATCCGGGAACATTTTCTACCCTGTCTTCGTAGATGGTACGGTCGTTAATACCGAAGAACCCGTCTACCCAGCCGATCGCAAGGTCAGATTTGGCGACCCCGTAAGCAACCGTTGAGAGGGTAAGGAGTGCAGCCGCCGTTGCGGCAACGCCGCGAAGCAGTGGCTTATACTTTTGGAGTTTCATTGAGTAGTTTCCCTCCTCTGAAAAGAAAATTTTTATTATAACCCGCGGCGACGCCGGCGTGCCGCGCGATTATTTTTTTCACTATGTGTGAAGTTCTTTCAAACACGCATACATCATACCCCTCCCCCGTGCGTTTTGTCAATATTTTAGCTTTATTTGATTGAAAAGTTGACAAACGAGCAAACAAGGTATATAATTCAATCAAAAACGTGCAGGGAGTGAACAAAAATGGCAAATAGTGATAGATTTTCACAAATACTCGATTACCTAAAAATTAAAAAATCAGCCACTGTTGAAGAGCTGGCGGGCATGCTGTATGTAAGCCTTGCCACAGTGCGGCGCGACCTTACCGAACTGCAGAAGCGCGGGCAGATAAACCGCTCGCACGGAGGCGCCGTGCTTATGGAGGGCGCAGACGAAATTTCGTTTTTTATAAGGCAGGTAAAAAACGCACGCGAAAAAGAGGCGGCCGCCTCGGTTGCGCTGAAGCACATGCCGGACTTTCAGACGGTGTTTATAGACAACTCGTCCACCTGTCTTGCCCTTGCCGAGCGCATGAACCTTGCGCACAAAACGGTGGTTACCAACGGGCTGAACGTTGCAATGCGCATTTCGCGCCACGACAACGTAAACCTCATAATGCCGGGCGGCGAGGTGCGCTTTAACACCACGGCAGTGCTGGGCAGCATGACGGCAAACTGCCTGAGCAGCCTTAAATTCGACCTTTCGATAATTTCGTGCTCGGCGGTGGACAAAGACGGCTCTTACGAATTTTCGCTGGAGTCCATGGAGATAAAAAAGACGGCACTAAACAACAGCAAAACAAGGGTGCTTATTTTCGACAACACAAAGGTGAACACCTCTTCGGTATTCAGAACGGCGCAGCTGGAGCACTACGACTACATATTCAGCAACGCCGACAGCCGCACCTTAAAGCTTTTAGACCCCG
>UMIY01009753.1_pt1 | contig 18300 bp, 14 predicted proteins | sample 1965921 | NCBI WGS metagenome assembly UMIY01 (sample SAMEA4836134, study PRJEB28245) | human gut metagenome | biome: gut microbiome; material: fecal sample | place: Denmark | collected 2008
CTCTTTTTTGGATAGAAATTTAATCTATGCTCTTGTACTGTTTTTTATAATAAATTCATGTCTTTTAGTAATTTTAGAAAATTATGAAATAAAAGATTATGCTTACACAACTTTTATTTATTTTTATGTAATATTTTTACTAAATTTATTGGCTAGCATAGATGATATTTATTTAATCATCTCAGCCTTTGTAATTTCTTTTTCAACTGATACCTTTGCTTATTTTGTAGGTTCAACTTTTGGAAAACATAAATTAATTGAAAAAGTAAGTCCAAATAAATCCGTGGAAGGTGCAATTGGAGGAACTTTCTTCTCTTTAGTTATTACTACAATTTATTTTGTAATGCTCAATAAATATAATGGAGTTTATAATATTAATGCACTTGTATTATTAATTATTTTATTATCCTCTATTGCTGGTCAATTTGGAGATTTATTTGCATCTAAAATAAAAAGATATACAGAAATAAAGGACTATGCACAAATTCTTCCTGGTCATGGTGGAATCCTTGATAGATTCGATAGCTTAATTTTTATAAGTCCTTTTATTTATATTTTATACAACCTAATTTAAGGAGGATAAATGATTACTTTAATAAGTTCTGTTGTAGTATTTCTATTAGTTGTAATGCTCCACGAATTTGGTCATTTTACTGTAGCAAAACTATCTGGAATAAAAGTCAATGAATTTTCCATAGGCATGGGTCCAAAAATTTTTCAAAAGAAAAAAGGGGAGACAGCATATAGTCTAAGAGCACTTCCAATTGGTGGTTATGTAGCTATGGAGGGAGAAGAAGAAAATTCTCATGATCCAAGAGCGTTTAACAACGCACCAATTGTAAAAAGGATGGGAGTAGTTTTAGCAGGAGCTTTTATGAATTTTGTATTGGCTTTTATTGCGTTCACTTTAATTTTTTTAATTTTAGGTTACGGATCAAATGAAATTGATAAAATTGTAGAAAATTCTCCAGCAGAAATAGCAGGTCTTAAATCTGGAGATAGAATAGTTGAAATTAATGGAATTAAAACTAATGACATTTATGATATAAATGCTCTTATTTCAAAAAATAAAGATAGAGATCTTTCTTTTAAAATAAAAAGAAATAGTGAAGAAAGAACTTTTATTATTAAACCAAAATATTCAGATGATAATAAAATGTATTTAATTGGTATTACCTCTAAGTTAAAACATTCAACTTTTAAATCCTTTGAAATCGGTGCAAAAAGAACTTTTGATATGTCTCTTATGATTTTAAAAAGTTTAAAAATGATTATTGACGGATCCTTTAAAATGGAATATCTTTCAGGACCAGTTGGTGTTGTACAAATGATTGGATCTGAATCTTCAAAGGGATTTTTAAATTTTCTACAAATTTTAGCATTAATTTCCGTCAATTTAGGTGTATTTAACCTAATTCCAATTCCAGCCCTAGATGGAGGAAAATTTTTATTTTTGTTAATTGAAGCTTTAAGAGGGAAACCTATGAATGAAAAATTTGAACAAAGGCTTACTTTAATTGGAATGAGTATTTTATTTAGTTTAATGATTTATGTAACTATATTTAATGATATTGGAAGGTTGTTTAGTAGATGATAAAAAGAAAAGAAACAAAAAAAATTCATGTTGGAAATGTACCTATTGGTGGAGATTCTTTAATTTCAATTCAATCAATGACTAATACAAATACAAAAGATATAAAATCTACTGTTTCTCAAATTAAAAAACTAGAGGATGCAGGTTGCGACATTATAAGAATGGCTGTAAATGATTTAGAGGACGCTGCTGCTTTAAAAGAAATAAAAAAAGAAATCAAAATTCCAATAATATCTGATATTCAATTTGATTATAAACTTGCATTAGCTGCTGCAAAAAATGAAAGTGATGCAATTAGATTAAACCCAGGAAATATTGGCGATTCTTGGAAAATAAAAGAAGTTATAGAAGCTTGCAAATTTTACAATATTCCAATAAGGGTTGGTGTCAATTCTGGCTCTATAAAGCAAGAATTTTTGGATAAATTTAAGGGTGTTAATGCATCTTCAATATGTCTTAGTGCTATGGAAGAAGTTGAAATTCTTGAAAAAAATAATTTTTACGATATTGCTGTCTCCCTTAAAGCATCCAGTGTAAGCTTGACAATAGAAAGCTATAGAAAATTTTCTGAGATGTCGAATTATCCACTTCATCTTGGTGTAACTGAAGCAGGTACGCCCAAAAAAGGCATTTTAAAATCGGCAATTGGAATAGGAACTCTTTTAGCAGAAGGAATAGGAGACACTATAAGAGTGTCTTTAACATCAGACCCATTATATGAAGTAATTGCTGCAAAAGACATACTTAAAGCACTAGATTTAAGAAGAGAAGGAATTGATTTAATTTCCTGCCCTACTTGTGCAAGGACAAAAGTTAATTTGATAGAAATTGTAAAAAGTGTAGAAGACAGACTTTACGAAATGGATAAGAATTTAAAAGTGGCAATAATGGGTTGTGCAGTAAATGGACCTGGTGAGGCAAGAGAAGCTGACATCGGAATTGCCTGTGGTAATGGAGAAGGACTTATCTTTTCTAAAGGAAAAATTATAAAAAAAGTTCCTGAAGAAGAACTTTTAAATGAGCTTTTATTGGAAATAGAAAAAATCGGGTGAAAATTTGATTTTATTAAAAGAAATTTTTAAAAAATTAGAATTAGTTTCAGAAGATATTACAGAAGATATTTGTATAGAATCCATAAAAAGAAATAAAAATAATGGCGAGGTATTTTTTGTTATATTTTCTAACAATGAATTAGATAATGGTTTAAAGAAAAAAATTAAAGAAGTTTTTTCAAAAAATTTAGAAGAATACAAAATTTATGTTGAATTCAAATCATCTTCTCTGTATAAAAGTGAAGATGATTTAATTTGCTCAGAAATATTAAAATATAATCCATCATCAAAAATTTGGATTGAAGAAATTGAAATAAAAAAAGAAGAAAGTAAAATTGAAATAATACTTCCAACAGAAGAGGCCTATTACAGTCTTGTTAAAAATGGTTTTGGAAATTTTCTAGAAAATGAGCTTAAAATCTTTGGCTCGTATAAAGTTGATTTTGACTTTGTAAAAGAAATAGTTGAAGATGAAATTATAGAATCTTTTATCTCACAAATTGATGAGGCAGAGGAAGTTATCTCTGCAAAACATGAATTGGAAGTCAAAACAAAGACAGAAAATAAGGTTAAAGAAAATAAAGTTAAAAAAATAAATAGTTATGGTAAAAAAGATATTGATAATATACAAAAGCTCATTGATGTAAATGTAAATTCTCAAAAGGTTACAGTAGAAGTTGATATTTTTAACGTAGAAACCAGGGAATTGAAAACTGGAAATATATTAATTTCACTGTCAATCACTGATTATACTTCATCAACTCTAGCCAAAATATTTTTAAAGCCGGAAAAATCAGGGGAATTTTTAGATAACTTTAAAAGAAATGATCATGTCCTAATTACTGGAAATGTAAATTATGATAACTTTTCAAGATGTGAAACAATTATGATTAGATACATTGAAAAAAAAGATAAAGTTATTAGAATGGACTATTCAGATGAAAAGAGAACTGAGTTTAGAATTCACTCAAAGATGTGTCAAATGTCTGGTGTAACCTCATTTACAGATTTTGCAAAAAGAGCAAAGCTTTGGGGACATGATGCTCTAGCGATATCTGATACAAATGATGTTCAAGGCTTTCCAGAAGCCATGGAAGCAGGGGAGGCAAGTGGACTTAAAATTTTATATGGAACTGATATAAATTTCGTAGATGACTTGGAGAAAATTGTCACTAATTACAATTCAAATAAAGATTACAATTCCTATGTTGTATTTGATATAGAAACTACAGGATTATCTTCAAGAAATGATAAAATTACAGAAATAGGTGCAGTAAAAATAATAGATGGTGCTATTGTCGACAGATTTTCGCAATTGATTAATCCTGAAAAAGAAATACCACAGGTTGTAGCTGAACTTACTGGTATTAGTAATGCAATAGTAGAACATGAACCAACTATTGAAGAGGTAATACCAAGATTTTATGATTTTGCCAAAGATTCTGTATTAGTAGCTCACAATGCAAAATTTGACATTTCTTTCATTAGAAGAGAATACTCCAAAAATAATTTAGAATTTAATCATCCAATCCTTGATACACTTGTTATGGCTAGAGCTATAATGACTGATATGAAAAGATTTAATTTGGGGACACTTTGTAAAAATCTTGGAGTTTCTCTTGTTGGCGCACATAGAGCAGTAAATGATGCTGAAGCTACAGCAGCTATGTTTTTAAAATTAATTGATAGATTTAAGAGAGAAAAAATTTTTAATTTTGATAATTTAAACGAAGAAATAATAAACATTGATTCGAAACGATTGTTTGAAAATTCTGTTTTGTTATTAGTAAAAGATGAACTTGGTCTTAAAAATTTATACAAATTAATTTCTGCTTCTCACATGAAATTTTATAATTTTACAGCAAAGGTACCAAGAACTTTACTAGATCAATATAGAGATGGTATTTTAGTTGGTTCTGGAAATGCAAATTCAGAACTTTTTGATGCAGTATATAGGATGTGTCCTGATGAAGAACTTCTAAATATTGCAAAATATTATGACTTTCTTGAAATTCAACCAAAAAGTGATAATATAATGGCAATCCAAGATGGTAAATTTACAACTAATGATATTGAAGAAATCAACAAAAAAATTGTTTGGCTTGGCGAAAAATTAGATATTCCTGTTGTAGCAGATTCAGATACTTATTATCTTGAAGAGTCAGAAGATATTCTTAGAAGAATTGTATTAAATGGAAAACCTGGAAGACCAGATCCTAGAGCTAATCGTGAGCAAAAATTTTATTTTAAAACAACTGAAGAGATGCTTTATGAATTTTCTTATTTGGGAGAAGAAAAGGCATACGAAGTTGTTCTTACAAATACAAATAATATAAAAGATGAATTAAAGGCAATAAAACCAATTCCTGATGGAAAGTATCCTCCAGTTATAGAAGGCTCTGATGAAAGTCTTAGAGATATGACCTACAAAAAAGCTCACGAAATTTATGGCGATAAACTTCCGCCAATAGTTGAAGAAAGGCTAGAGAAGGAACTCAAATCTATAATTTCTAATGGATATTCCGTACTATATATAATTGCCCAAAAACTTGTAAAAAAATCTAATGATGATGGATTTCTCGTTGGTTCAAGAGGCTCTGTTGGTTCATCTTTTGCTGCCACAATGTCTGGAATTACAGAAGTAAATCCTCTTCCACCACATTATATTTGTCCAAATTGTAAACATTCAGAGTTCACACAAGATTTAACTTATGGCTCTGGCGTTGATATGCCAGATAAAATTTGTCCTGATTGTGGAAGTCCAATGAAAAAGGATGGTCACAATATACCTTTTGAAGTATTTTTAGGCTTTTATGGGGATAAGGAACCTGATATTGATTTGAACTTTGCAGGAGAGTATCAACCTCAAGCACATAAATACACTGAAGAATTATTTGGCGAAGGATATGTATTTAGAGCTGGGACTATTGGAAAAATTGCTGAAAAAACTGCCTATGGCTACGTTAAGAAATATTTTGAAGGAAAAAATATTTCCCCTGTTGAAGTAGATAGACTTTCAAAGGCAATAACGGACGGAAAAAGAACTAGCGGACAACATCCTGGCGGTGTAATGATTGTTCCAAAGAGCAAAAGTATCTATGATTTTACTCCAATTCAGTATCCAGCAGATGATTCAACTTCAGGAGTAATCACTACTCATTTTGACTACAACTTTATCCATGGTAAGATTTTAAAACTTGATATACTTGGACACGATGGTCCTACAATTATTAAAATGCTAGAAGATTTTACTGGTCTAGATTCAAATAAAATAAAATTTGACGATGAAAAAACACTATCAATATTTAACAGTGCAGATATTTTTAACATGGATGAGGAAATTTTTTCTTGTGAAACAGGCACTCTTGGGATACCAGAATTTGGTACATCTTTTGTCATTTCTATGTTAAAAGAAACTAAGCCTAAAAATTTTGCAGACCTGGTAAGAATTTCTGGACTATCACATGGAACTGATGTATGGATTTCAAATGCACAAGAACTTGTAGACTCAGGGAGAGCAGAGCTTAAAGATGTAATTGCAACAAGAGAAGATATAATGGTTTATCTTATAAATGCAGGTGCAGAAAACAAAATGGCCTTTGATACAATGGAAAAGGTTAGAAAGGGAAAGGGACTTACTGAGGAACAAGAAAACATAATGAACAACTTGGATTTACCTGAATGGTATATTGATTCTTGTAAAAAAATCAAGTATATGTTCCCTAAGGCTCATGCCGTAGCTTATGTTATGCTTTCATATAGAATTGCATATTATAAAATTAATTATCCTCTTGCTTTTTATGCAACATTTTTTACTATTAAACTAAATGATTTTAATGGAGAAAATATTATTGAAGGCCCAGGATTTTTAAAAAACAGAATTAAAATCTTAAAAGAAATTCAAAACCCTACTGCTAAAGATAAGGGAGAGATAAGAGTATCTGAAGTTGCTCTTGAAATGTATGCAAGAGGTTTTAAATTTTTGCAAGCTGATTTATATAAATCAAAGGCATCAAAATTTACAATTGAAGATGGAAAGATAAGGATGCCCCTTAGAGCAATTCCTGGTGTAGGAGAAAACTGTGCAAATAGTATTGAAGAAGAAGCGGTTAAGTCAAAATTTTTATCAATTGAAGACTTTTCTAAAAGAACTAAGGCAGGTAATTCTGTAATTTCAATTTTACAAAAGAATGGTATGCTTATAAATCTAGACGAGACTAATCAAATCTCACTATTTAATTTTTGAAAACTTGTAATTTAACTAATTTGTGTTATAATTTAATAAGAAAGATATTTTAGTGTAAAGAGTGGGCAAACCCACTCTTTGTTTTTTAGTAGTGAGGTGTTAAGTGAATAAAAAAGAGTTAAAAAAAGAAATTTACCCACTAGCTGAAGAGGTAGCAAAAGAACTTGGATACGAGATTGTAGACATAGAATTTCAAAATGGGTCAAAGCACGATCTTCTTTCAATTTTTATTTATAAAAAAGAAGGAATTGATTTAGATGACTGTACAGAAATGAGTAGAAATTTAGAAAAAAAATTGGATAATCTTGAAATTTTGAAGAATCCTTATTATCTTGAGATTTCTTCTCCAGGACTTGATAGACCTATAAGAACAGAAGATGACTATAGAAGAAACCTTGGCAATGAAGTTGATGTTAAGCTTTATGCGCCAATAGACGGTAAAAAAGAATTTAGTTTTGTTTTAGATAAGTATGACGATGAAAATGTATATTGTACTTTAGATGAAAAAGAAATTGCAATTCCAATTAAATCAATTTCATCAATGAAACAAACTATTAAATTTTAATGGAGGAATGTATGAACCAAGAGTTTATAGACGCTTTAAATGAAATCGAAAAAGAAAAAGGGATTTCAAAAGAAATAGTCTTTGAAGCATTGGAATCAGCTTTGGTATCCAGTTATAGAAAAAATTACGGGACATCACAAAATGTAATTGTAAATATGAATAGAGAAACTGGAGAGATTAAATTATTTGCATCAAAAGATGTTGTTGAAATTGTTGAAGATGGACAACTTCAAATATCTTTGGAAGAGGCAAAAAAAATTGACCCTAGTTATGAATTAGGTGATGTATATAATTTGGAAATACATCCAAAAAACTTTGGAAGAATTGCAGCTCAAACTGCTAAACAAGTTGTTATTCAAAGAATTAAAGATGCTGAAAGAGATATTGTTTTTGATGAGTATGTTGAAAGAGAAAAGGAAATTATTACAGGAGTAGTTCAAAGAAAAGCCTATAATAATGTTTATATTGATTTAGGTACTACTGAAGCAGTTTTGCCTTATGGCGAACAAATTAGCAATGAGAAATATGAACATGGCGATAGATATAAGATGTTAATTCTATCAGTAGAAAAATCTACAAAGGGTCCACAAATTATTCTTTCAAGATCTCATCCAGATTTAATAAAGAGACTTTTTGAATTAGAAGTTCCTGAAGTTAATGAAGGCATTGTAGAAATTTATTCTATCTCAAGAGAAGCTGGTTCAAGAACAAAAATTGCTGTATTTTCTAGAGACCCTGAAGTGGACCCATTGGGTTCTTGTGTTGGATACAAGGGACAAAGGGTAAATGCTATTGTGGATGAAATACACAATGAAAAAATTGATATTGTAATCTACGAAAAAGAAATTGATAAGTTTATAGCAAACTCACTTAGCCCATCAAAAGTGGAAAAAGTATTTGTGAATGAAGCTGAAAAATCAGCTTTGGCAATAGTTCCAGACTATCAATTATCCCTAGCTATAGGTAAAGAAGGTCAAAATGTTAGACTTGCAGCTAAGTTAACTGGTTGGAAAATTGATATTAAATCTAACGAGCAATTTGAAGAATATCTTGAAGATAAGGGCATAAGCGAAGAAGAATTAGCTGAAGAATTTGAAAATGCAAAAAAAGAAATTCCAGAAGAGGTTGAACTTGAAGAAGTAAACTTTGAAGAGAATGATGATAATTCTGAAATTTTTACAAATTCTAAGGAAGAAAATCCAAAAGAATTTAGTGATGAAATAGTTTCTTCAGAGGATAATTCTATTTGCGAAAATAAAAATGAAATAGAAGAAAATGATGATTAAACATTCTTAATTTAACGGAGTAAAAAATGACTAAAATTAGGAAAATACCTATGCGTACTTGTATAGGTTGTCGAGAGCAAAAACAAAAAAGAGATTTAATCAGAGTTGTAAAAAACAAAGATGGCGAAATCTTTATAGATAAAACTGGAAAGGCAAATGGAAGAGGAGCTTATTTATGTAATGACAAGAATTGTTTGGAAAAAGCGATAAAGTCAAAAGCCCTAAATAGGGCATTTACGACAGAAATTAGTGAAGAAGTATATGAAAAACTGATTAATTCTGTGGAATAAGCTTCTTTTGAGGAGGTGTTCAATTTGTCAAAAATTAGAGTGCACGCGTTGGCAAAAGAAATAGGTATTACAAGTAAAGAATTGATTTTAAAATTAAATGAGATGCAAATATCTGTTAAAAATCACATGTCAACATTGGAAAGTGCTGATGAAGAAAAAATAAGAAAGTTATACAATAAAAATTCTTCTAAAAATGAATCTCCTGCAAAGAATAATGATTCTAATAAAAGTAGAGATGTAAAAGAAAAAAAAGGCCTTGCAAATTCTCATAAAATTAAGCAAGAAAAGGCTATAAATAAAAACAAGGAAGATCATCAAAAAAATACTGATAGACAAGAAGATAAATCATTTGATGAAGAAAAAAATAAAGATCATAAACATAATAAAAATCACAAAAATAAAATAGAAGAATCTTTTGATGAAGATGATGATTTTAGAAATAATAAAAAGAAATTAAAAAATAAAAAAGATAACAAAAGAGAGAGCAATAACTCCTACAATAGAGACTTAACTAAGAAAAAACCAAAGAAAAAAGTTAAGTCAAAGCACAAATCAGAGGAAGAAAATAGAGGGGATGATCCTATAACAGTGATTGCACCAATAACAGTAAAGGACTTTGCAGATCAACTTGGCGTATCTGTTTCTACAGTAATTACAAAATTAATAGGTCTTGGGGTAATGGCTAATCAAAATCAAAGTATTGATGAAGATACTTGTATTCTTTTAGCAGATGAACTTGGAATTGAAATAGAGCTTGAAGAACCTAAGCTAGATGAATCAGTTGAAGAAGAATATGGTCTTCTTAGAAAAGATAAAGAAAGAGATTTAAAAACTAGACCTCCTGTAGTAACAGTTATGGGTCATGTAGATCATGGTAAAACTTCACTTCTTGACTCAATTAAAAAAACTCATGTAACTCAATCAGAAGCTGGTGGAATTACTCAACACATAGGAGCTTACACAGTTAATTTATCTGGAAAAAAGATTACTTTCTTGGATACTCCTGGTCACGAAGCATTTACTTCTATGAGACTTAGAGGTGCACAAACAACTGATATAGCTGTTCTTGTTGTAGCTGCAGATGATGGTGTAATGCCTCAAACTCTTGAAGCTATTTCTCATGCGAGATCTGCTGAAGTACCAATTATAGTTGCAATTACAAAAATTGATAAACCAGAAGCGAACACTGAAAGAGTAAAACAGGAGCTAATGAATGAAAATTTAGTAGCTGAAGAGTGGGGCGGAGACACAATTGTTGTTGGAGTTTCTTCAAAATCTGGAGAAGGAATTGATGAACTTCTTGAAATGATTCTTTTAGTTGCTGAAATGAGAGAGTTAAAAGCAAACCCTAATAGAAGAGCTGTTGGTACAATTATTGAAGCAAACCTTGATAAGGCAAAGGGCCCTATGGCTACTATTCTTATTAAAAATGGTACTTTAAGATTTGGAGACCCAATAGTTTCTGGAACTTGTTCAGGTAGAATCAGAGCTATGGAAGATGACAAGGGAAAGAAAGTTAAAAAAGCTGGTCCATCTATGCCAGTTGTAGTTCTTGGTTTAAATGATGTCCCAAATGCCGGCGATACAATATATGCAGTTAAGGATGATAAAACTGCAAAAGCCATTGCAGATAAAAACTCTGAAATATCAAGAGAAAAAAGATTAAGTCAAACAACAAAGATAAGTCTTGATAATCTATTTGAAAAAATCTCTGAAGAAGATGTCAAAGAGCTTAATATTGTCGTTAAAGCTGATGTTAAAGGTTCTGTTGAAGCTTTAAATCAATCTCTTTTAAAATTATCTACTGACGAAGTCAAAATTTCAATTATTCACTCAGGCGTTGGTGGAATTAATGAATCTGACGTAACACTTGCCTCTGCATCTAATGCAATTGTAATTGGATTTAATGTAAGACCTAACATTAATGCAATCGAACTTGCAAAATCAGAAGAAGTTGAAATTAGAACTTATAGAGTAATTTATGAAATTATAAATGATATTGAACAAGCAGCTAAGGGTATGCTTGATCCAGATATAGTCGAAGAGATTCTTGGAAGATGTGAAATAAGACAAACCTTTAAACTTCCAAACAACCAAATGGTTGCTGGTGTATATGTATTAAATGGTAAAATCTTGAGAAATTCTAAAGTTAAAGTATTAAGAGATGATGTTGTAATTCATGAAGGGGATATTGCATCTTTAAAGAGATTTAAAGACGATACAAAAGAACTTGCAACAGGATTTGAAGGTGGCCTTGTCATTGATGGTTTTAATGACATTAAAGAAGGAGATCTTTTAGAATCTTATATCTTAAAGGAAGTTAAGAGAGCATAATGAACAATAAAAGAATTAACAGAATATCTGAAGAAGTTAGAAGAACTATTTCAAACATTGTCCAAAATGAATTAAAAGATCCTAGAATACCATCTATTACAAGTATTTCTCACGTAGAAGTTACAAATGACCTATCATTTGCTAAAGTATATGTATCTGTTCTTGGGAATGACTTTGATAGAGATGAAGCTGTAGAAGGATTAAATTCTGCAAAGGGATTTATAAAAAAAGAATTATCTAAAAAGGTTAAACTTAGAACTATGCCTGAGCTAATATTCATAAAAGACGATTCCATTGAAAAAGCTCTTGAACTTGACAAATTAATCGAAGAGGTAAATCGCAAAGATGACTGATTTTAAAGAACTCTCATTAGATTTTAAAAAATTAATAGATAAGTGTGAAACTATTGGTGTAGCTTCACACTTAAATCCTGATGGAGATAATTTGGGCTCAGTAACAGCAATGGTAGGCATGTTAAATAAACTTGGGAAAAATGTTATCTATGTACTTGATGATAGCATTCCATCTTCTTTTAAATTTTTGCCAAACTTAAACTTTTCAAAATCTCCAGAAGATATAGAAAAAGATTTTGATTTATTTATTGCACTTGACTCATCAGACGAAAACAGAATGGGCAACAATATTAAAAAAATATTCGAAAAATCAAAACATACAGTTAATATTGACCATCATCTTAGTAATACAAAATACGCAGACTTAAATATCGTGGATAACAAGTCGCCAGCAACTTGTGAAGTCTTATCAAGAATTTTTAAAACACTTGATTTAGAGCTTAATAAAGAAATTGCAACTTCACTATTTACAGGGCTTTCTACTGACACGGGCTCCTTTAAATATTCCTCTGTGACTTCTGATACTTTTTTAATTGCGTCAGAATTATTTGAATATGATATTGATATAAATGAAGTAACTGTAAATGTGTATCAAAGCAGAACTAGACAAAAGACAGACCTTTTAATTCGTGCAATGAATTCTATTGAATATTTCGATGATAATAAAATTGCAGTTGTATTTGTAACAAAAGAAGATATGGAAAAATCTAAAGCTGAAAAGGCTGATGCAGATGGAATTGTTGAGTTTGTTAGAGATATAGATACAGTTGAACTTGCAGTTTTATTAAAAGAGAAAGATGACTGCATAAGATTATCACTAAGGTCAAAATCATATTTGGATTGCACTAAAATCGCATCGAGATTTAATGGTGGTGGCCATATTAGGGCATCTGGTGGTACAATTAATCACTTAGACCTAGAAAAAGCAAAACTTGACCTTGTAAAAGTAGCTGAAGAACAATTATGATGGATGGTCTTTTAATTTTTGACAAGGACAAGGGTATAACTTCCCACGATCTAGTTTATAAAGTAAGAAAAAAATTGGGCATAAAAAAAGTTGGTCATACAGGAACTCTCGACCCAATGGCAACAGGAGTGCTTGTAATTTCCATTGGAAAAGCAACAAAAACAAGTGACTATATTCTTTCTAGTAACAAGGAGTATGAAGCAAGGATTAAGCTTGGTCTTCTCACTGATAGCTTTGATATAACTGGAGAAATTTTAAAAGAAGAAAAAGTCGATATTTCTGAAGAAGAAATAAGAAATGTTTTAAAAAAATTTATAGGAAAAATATCTCAAAAACCACCAATCTATTCTGCCTTAAAGGTTAATGGTAAAAAGTTATATGAATATGCTAGGGAAGGTAAAGAAGTTGAAATAAAAAATAGAGAAGTTGAAATTTTTAGCAATACACTTCTTGATTTTAATGGAAAAGATGAATTCTCGATAAGGACTTCTGTATCAAAAGGAACATACATTAGGTCTCTTGCTAAAGATATTGGAGAAGCTTTAGGAAGTTATGGAACACTTACTGAACTTAGACGAGTAAGGACTGGGTATTTCAAAATAGAAGATGCAGTAAAAGTTTCTGACTTTGAAAATATGAGTCTTGATGAAATTAAAGATAAAATTTTGCCAATGGACTTGGCTCTGGCTGACTTTGATAAAGTTGAAATTCCTTATAGTTTTTGTCAAAGATTTCTAAATGGTCAATTTTATAAACTAAAAGATAATTTAAAAGTTGAAAGTTATAGAGTTTATTCAGATAATAAATTTTTAGGTATAGGGGAAGTTATAAAAAAAGATGGAGAAATCTTTATCAAAATGAAGAAGAGATTAATAGGTGATTTATGAAAATAATTGAAATTGACTTAAACTACAAGACAAAAGAGGAATCAGTTATAGCACTTGGTAATTTTGACGGAGTTCACAAAGGTCATATAAAATTAATACAAAAGGCAATAGAAAATGCAAAAAAATTAAATATTAAATCCAGTCTTTTACTTTTTAATGAGCATACAGACAATCTTATAAAAGTAGGGAAAAAAGATATCATCACAACTAATAAGACAAAATTTGAAATTCTTGATAGTTTAGGTGTAGATATAATTTACCTAATTAATTTTACCAAAGAATTTATGTCTTATAGTCCTATTAAGTTTTTGGATGAATTTTTAGCAAAAAATTTAAAAATCAAAGGCGTTGTAGTTGGATATGATTACACCTATGGATATAAAAAGTCTGGCGATGTAAATTTTTTAAATGAAAATAAGAGCTTATTTGAAACTATTGAAGTAATTGAACAAATATCTTATGATGGTGAAAAAATTTCTTCTTCTTTAATTAGAAAACTAATAGAGGCTGGCAAAATTAAAGAAGCAAATTTTCTTCTTTCAAGACCCTATAAACTTATTGGTAAAATTATCCATGCCAAAGGTTTGGGTAAGAAAATGGGCTATCCAACAGCAAATCTTGAATTAATGGATAATTTTGTGATTCCAAAATTTGGAGTATATGACACAGATATTATTGTTAAGGGCAAAAAATATAAAGCATCTACAAATATTGGCACTAACCCTACAGTAGAACATGATGGAATCAAAATTGAAGCTCATATTCTCGATTTCAATGAAGATATATATGGCGAAATTGTAGAACTTGAACTTTTAGATTTTGTTAGACCTGAATTAAAATTTAATAGTATTGACGAATTATTTAAACAAATTGCAAAAGATGTTTTAGTTACAAAGAATAGATAACTTTACATTTACCGCATTTCATGGTAATATATAAAAGGTTAAATAGCTATTCACAGTTCGACGCTCCTCGACGCCTACTTTGATTAGCTTTATTAAAAATTTAGGAGGAAAATATGTTAGAACCAAATATTAAAAAAATTATTATTGACGAATTTAAAACCCACGAAGGTGACACAGGTTCACCAGAAGTACAAATTGCTATTCTTACTAGAAGAATTAACGATTTAAACGAACACTTAAGAGTTCATAAAAAAGACCACCACTCAAGAAGAGGACTTCTTAAAATGGTAGGTAAAAGAAGAAACTTATTAAGATATTTAAAAAATAGTGATATAGAAAGATATCGTACACTTATTAAAAAACTACAAATAAGAGGATAATAGGAGCGGTAATTCCGCTCTTTCTTATTATTTATTAGAAGGAGGAAACATGGAAAAAACTTATACAATGGATCTTGCAGGTTCCCAGTTAAAAGTTACAATTGGAAAAGTTGCAGAGCAAGCTAATGGTGCTTGTTTAGTTCAATATGGAGATACTGTTGTACTTGTTACAGCAACAGCTTCATCAAACCCAAGAGAGGGAATCGACTTTTTTCCTCTAAGTGTTGATTATGAAGAAAAGATGTATGCAGTTGGAAAAATTCCTGGTGGATTTATTAAAAGAGAAGGAAGACCAAGTGAAAAAGCTACTCTTTCTGCTAGATTAATCGACAGACCTCTTAGACCTCTTTTCCCAGAAGGATATAGAAATGATGTGCATATTGTGGCTACAGTTCTAAGCGTAGATCAAGATCACTCACCAGAAATTGTTGCTATGATAGGTTCTTCTGTTGCTCTTTCTATTTCTGATATTCCTTTCGATGGACCTACTGGTTCAGTAGAAGTAGGATTTATTGATGGAAAATACATTATTAATCCTAATGAAGAAGAGAGAAATAATTCAAGAATCAATCTTTCTCTTGCAGGAACTGAATCTGCTATTATGATGGTAGAAGCTGGTGCACAAGAAGTAAGTGAAGCTGAAATGTTAGAAGCAATTCTAGAAGGACATGAAGTTATAAAAGAAATTTGTACTTTCACTAATGAAATTGCATCTGAAGTAGGTAAAGAAAAAGCTGAATATGAAGTATTTAAGGCTGACGAAGAAATAGTTGCTAAAGTAAAAGAATACGGAAAAGATTTACTTGTTGAAGCAATAAGACAAAAAGATAAGATTGTAAGAGTTGAAAAAACTGATGCAGCAAAAGAAAAAATAAGGGAATACTTTGATGATTTAATGGAAGAACATTCCAAAGACATTGAAGCCGCTTTAGAAGAAATTGAAGTAACAGAAGTAAGACGTGGAATTCTTGAAGAAGAAAGAAGACCTGACGATAGAAAGTTAACAGAAATAAGACCTCTTTCATCTGAAGTAGGAGTTTTACCAAGAACTCATGGTTCAGGATTATTTACAAGAGGACAAACTCAAGTGCTATCTATTGCAACACTTGGAGCTATCTCCGAAGAACAAGTAATTGATGGACTTGGAGATGACAAGCCAAAGAGATACATTCACCACTACAATTTCCCTGGATTTTGTGTAGGCGATACTAAGCCATCAAGATCACCAGGTAGACGTGAAATTGGTCATGGTGCTTTAGCTGAAAGAGCACTTCTTCCAGTAATACCTGATAGTGAAACTTTCCCATACACAATTAGAGTTGTATCTGAAGTTTTATCATCAAATGGCTCATCATCTCAAGCATCTGTATGTGGATCTACACTTGCTCTCATGGACGCAGGTGTCCCAATTAAGGCGCCAGTAGCTGGGATTGCCATGGGTCTTATTGAAGAAAATGGTGTTATAAAAATTTTGACTGATATTCAAGGCCTTGAAGATCATTTTGGAGATATGGACTTTAAAGTAGCTGGGACTCGTGATGGTATTACAGCTATTCAAATGGATATTAAAGTTGAAGGAATTAAAAAAGAAATTCTTGAGGTTGCACTTGAAAGAGCAAAGGTTGCAAGATTTGAAATACTTGACCACATAGCCACTACTATTGAAAAGCCAAGAGCAGAACTATCTAAGTACGCTCCAATAATTCACATGATTTCTATTGACCCTGAAAGAATAGGCGAAGTAATAGGTGCTGGTGGAAAAATAATTAATAAAATTATTGAACAAACTGGCGTTAAAATTGACATTGATGATGACGGAAGAATTTCTATTCTTTCAGAAAGTGATGAAAGAGCTAAAGAAGCAATTGCTATCATTGAAGATATAGTAAAAGAAATTGAAATAGGGGAAGTTTACACAGGTAAAGTTAAAAAAATTGTTAAGTTTGGTGCCTTTGTTGAAATTAAAAAAGGAACTGAAGGACTTCTTCATATATCAGAAATTGCTCACGAAAGAACAAATAGCGTTGATGATGTTCTAAAGGTTGGCGATACAGTCGAAGTTAAAGTAATTGATATTGCTGAAGACACTGGTAAAATTTCACTTTCAAGAAAAGCTCTTTTAAAGAGAGAAGATAACAAAAAAGAACAAGATAAATAAAAAATTTAGTCGCATTAAGATTTATTTTAATGCGATTTTTTAAAGGGGAATTTATGAAATTAAAAATTATTAATAAAAGCAAACATCCACTTCCTAAATATGAAACAGATGGCTCATCAGGCATGGATTTAAGAGCAAACTTAGATAAAGATTTAATTTTAAAATCGCTTGATAGAGTTTTAGTACCAACTGGTTTATTTTTAGAATTTGAAAAAGGTTACGAAGCACAAGTTAGAGCAAGATCAGGTTTAGCTTTAAAAAAAGGTCTAGGTTTGCCAAATGGAATAGGAACAATTGATTCGGATTATAGGGGAGAGTTAAAAGTCATTCTAATAAATATGAGTAAAGAGGACCTTGTAATTAAAGATGGCGAGAGAATCGCACAAATTGTTTTTATGAAAATTGAAACTCCAGAAATTGTTGAAGTAGAAGAGATAAGTGATACTGAAAGAAGCGATGGAGGATTTGGTCACACTGGTCTTTAAGCGTATAAATTGTTATAATATTATTGAGGTGCTATCTCTTGATAAAAAATAAAAAAAACAATAAAAAAATTTCAAATAAAAAAAATGTTCGCAAAAGAAAAAAAACAAGTTCTGAAATAGCTTCCGGAAAAGAAATAATGGGGCTATTCTTAATTGTTATAGGAATAGTATTTTTTATTTCTTTATATAGTCAAAGAATGGGACTTATAGGAAGCTTGATCTATAAATTATTTTCTGTTATTTCGGGCTCAGGTAACTTTTTGATTCCTCTTTTATTGATTTTCTGGGGAATTCTATATAACATTCAAGCTACTAAATTTCACATGAGACGATATATTATATGCTCATTTGTAATATTTTTATGCATATTAGTTTTTCTTGATGGCTCAAAAGAAATGGATATGACTTTGATTGAAAGAATTATAAAGTCAACAGAGTATATGGACATAACAAGAAGTGGCGGGATTCTTGGTGCTATTTTTGGTTTTTTCTCCTATAAGCTTTTAGGCTCTCTTGGAACATATTTGGTTCTTGGACTAATAATTGTTGCATCAATTTATTTTATGCTTAAAGTGAATATTGACCAGCTAATAATGTTTTCTGAAGATATAGGTGAATATTTCGAAGATAAAAAGAAAGCCTTTGAAGAAAAAAAAGCTGATAAAAAAATAAAACTAGAAGAAAAAGCAAAGAAGAAAATAGATTTAAAAAAATCTAAAAAAGAAAAATCAAGTGAAGCTGAAGACTTTGGAGAAAATTTAGTTATAAAAGATTATTCTGACGAGAATATTGTTGAAA
>UMIY01055770.1_pt1 | contig 18300 bp, 13 predicted proteins | sample 1965921 | NCBI WGS metagenome assembly UMIY01 (sample SAMEA4836134, study PRJEB28245) | human gut metagenome | biome: gut microbiome; material: fecal sample | place: Denmark | collected 2008
GTAATCAAATTTTATAAAGAAGCAAAGGCAAAGGGCATCAAGCCAATCATTGGTTGTGAGGTCTATGTTTGTGATGATAAACTTGTTAAAGACAAGGAAACACCTTATTATCACTTGATACTTCTTTGTGAAAATGAAATAGGATATAAAAATCTTATAAAGATAGTTTCTGACGCCTCTATCAATGGCTATTACTATAAGCCAAGAACTGATTTTAAATATCTTTATGAGCACAGCGAAGGACTTATATCACTTTCAGCATGTTTAGGCGGAGAAGTACAAAAGATGATACTTGACCAAAACATGGATGGAGCAAAAAAAGCGGCTCTTAGGTATAGGGATATATTTGGAGAAAATAATTTTTTCTTAGAGCTTCAAGATCATGGCATAAAAGAGCAAGCTTATGTGAATAATTATTTGATTGAACTGTCAAAGGAATTAAATATTGGCTTAGTTGCAACAAACGATTGCCATTACTTAAAAAAAGAGGATGCTAAGGTTCATGACGTACTTTTATGTATACAAACTCTTTCTAAAATTAACGATGAGAACAGAATGCGCTTTCCAAGCGAAGAGTTTTATGTAAAAAGCCCTGAGGAGATGGAAAAATTATTCTCTTATGTGCCTGAGGCGATAAAAAATACAGAAATTATAAAAGATAGATGCAATATAGAAATTGAATTTCATCAAAAACATTTGCCAAATTTTGAGATAGATGAGGACATCACTCACGCTGAGTATTTACACAGACTTTGCGAAGAAGGTCTAGTAAAGAGATATGGCGAAGTGAGTCACGATATTAAAAATAGGATGGAGGAGGAATTTAACATAATCAACTCCATGGGCTATGTTGACTATTTTCTAGTTGTTAGAGACTTTATTACGTATGCTAAAGAAAATGGCATACCAGTTGGACCCGGAAGAGGTTCAGCTGCAGGAAGTGTTATTTCATACGCATTAGGCATTGTTGATGTTGATCCACTAAAGTATGATTTACTTTTTGAAAGATTTTTAAATCCAGAGAGGGTTTCAATGCCCGATATAGACGTTGACTTTGGCTACGAAAGAAGATCTGAAGTAATTGATTATGTTATTAATAAATATGGTGAGGATAAAGTTAGCCAGATAATTACCTTTGGTACACTTGCCGCAAGAGCTGTTATTCGTGACGTTGCTAGAGCTTTAGATGTACCTTTAAACAAGGCGGATACGCTTGCTAAGATGGTTCCAAGAGACTTAGACATCACCATCGACAAAGCACTAGAGAGAAATCCAGAATTTAAAAAAGCCTATGATGAAGATGAGGAAGCGAAAAAGATAATTGATATATCAAGGCAACTAGAGGGACTGCCAAGAAACATCGGTACTCACGCAGCTGGTATTTTGATTACGGAAGAAACTATTACAAATCATTTGCCACTGGTTAAAAATAAAGAATCAATATCAACTCAATTCACAATGACGGAGCTTGAAGAATTAGGCTTTTTGAAGATGGACTTTCTTGGACTAAGGAACTTAACCGTGATTCAAGACGCTCTTGATATGATAGAGGAAAATTATGCTACTAAAGTTGATTTTGAACACATGGAATGCGATGACAAAAATGTAATGAATTTATTTACAAATGCAGAAACTATTGGCGTATTTCAATTTGAATCGGTAGGCATGAGAAGGTTCTTAAAAGAGCTTAAAGCACAAAAGTTTGAGGATCTAATCGCTGCCAACTCATTATTCAGGCCAGGACCTATGCAATCAATACCGAAGTTTGTTGAGTCAAGGCACGATCCATCGAAGATAACATATCTTGATCCGCATCTTGAGTCTATTTTGAAAGAAACATACGGCTGCATCGTATATCAAGAGCAGGTAATGAGGATATTTAGAAACCTTGCTGGATACTCACTTGGCGGCGCTGACATAGTTAGAAGAGCCATGAGCAAGAAAAAGATGAAGGTCTTGGAGCAAGAGAGAAAAAACTTTATCTATGGCAAGGACGACGGAGATGATGTTATAATCAAAGGCGCTGTGAGAAATGGAATTAAAGAAGATGTAGCTAACAAGATTTTTGACTACATGCTTGATTTTGCTAATTACGCTTTTAACAAATCTCACTCAGCTGCTTATTCAGTCGTTGCCTATAGAACAGCTTATCTAAAATATTATTATCCAAAAGAGTATATGGCTAGTCTTCTTAGCTCAGTTATGGGTAATACAACAGATGTTATAAAGTATCTTGAAGAGTGCAAGAGACTTGGCATAGAAGTTTTAAGACCAGATATAAATAAATCATTTAGAAAATTCACAACAGAGGATGATAGCATAAGATTTGGTCTTTCAGCAATTAAAAATGTTGGCACGAACGTGATAGACTCGATTCTTAAGGCAAGAGGAAAAATTGACGGTTTCACATCATTTGAAGATTTTTTAACAAAAACAAACGCTGTCGACAAAACTGCCATGAATAAAAAGTCAGTTGAGTCATTGATTATGGCTGGCGCACTTGATTCTTTAGGACTCAATAGAAGTCAAATGCTTGGTTCATACGACTACATCTTAAAGAGCATACAAAAAGATGCAAAAAATAATGCTCAGGGACAGATGGGTTTATTCTCCCTTGGTGAAGATACATCTTCAAACGCTCAGTACAAAATACCTTATGCGACAGAGCTATCTAAGTTTATGCTTCTTGATGGCGAAAAAGAGATGACGGGCATATATTTCTCAGGTCATCCGCTTGAAGAATTTACAGAAGAGCTTAGGACAAATAGCGATTTTTCTTCCATCGAGATGAAAGAAAAAGTGCTTGACGAGACAGATACAGACCTTAGAGACAATATGCTAATTTCTTATGCAGGAATGATTTCATCTGTTACAAAGAAAGTTACTAAAAACAATCAAATGATGGCTTTCATTGAGCTTGAAGACCTTTATGATAGCATAAGAGTTGTTATCTTCCCAAGAATTTACGAAAATTATAGAAATCTTATTAAAGAAGGGGAAAATATTGTCGTTAAGGGAAGGCTGCAAATAAGTGCCAATGACGAGATAAACATCATTGCCGATAGAGTGAAAAAACTTGAAAAAAGAAAAGAAACTCTTTATTTAAGAATAAAAAAAGATTTAGGCGAAGATGAAAAGAAAAATATTTTAGATATATTAAAGAAATATAAGGGAGACAATCCGGTTGTTGTCTACTTTGAAGAGACAAAATCAAGTATTGAATCAAACGATAGCACAGCCATTGACATAGACAATGAAAAGCTATACGAAGATTTAAAAATGTATTTAGATGAAGATGATATAGTTATAAAATAGGAGGAAGAATGAAGACTATTGCTATACTAACAAGTGGTGGTGACGCACCTGGCATGAATGCTGTAATAAGATCAGTTGTAAGAACTGCTATATATAACGATTTAAAGGTTCTAGCAGTAAAAGAAGGATACAACGGTCTTATTAAGGGCGATATTGAAACGATGACGCTATCAAGCGTTGCGGACATCATACACAGAGGCGGAACTATACTTAGAACTGCTAGAAGCGAAGAATTTATGACTGAAGAAGGCATGGATCAGGCTCTTGATGTGATTAAAAAATTTAAAATAGATGCCATAGTGGTTCTTGGCGGCGACGGAACATTTAGAGGAGCTAGGGAACTAGCTAAAAGAGGTATTAAAGTTATAGGTATTCCGTGCACTATAGATAACGATCTTGGCTATACTGACTACACTATTGGCTTTTTGACTGCGGTTGAGACGGCTGTTTCTGCTATAAGTAAATTAAGAGATACATCTGAATCACATGGCAGGGCAATAGTGCTTCAAGTAATGGGAAGAAATTGCGGCGATATCGCTCTATACTCAGGTATAGCGGGCGGTGCTGAATCAATCGTTGTACCAGAAGTTAAATTAGATATAGATGCTATTATTAATAAGATCAAAAATGGTAAGAAGAGAGGCAAAAAGCACCATATAATCGTTGCAGCTGAAGGAGCACTTGATGCTTACGAGCTTGAAAAGATTATCGAAGAAAAGGGAGGCATAGAGACTCGCGTTACTGTTCTTGGCTATGTTCAAAGAGGCGGTGTACCAACAGTTCAAGATAGGATACTAGCAAGTGACTTTGGTTATGACGCTGTGAATTTATTAATAAGTGACAAGTCAGGACTAGTTTTAGGATATAAAAATGGCAAGATTATAGAATTAGATATAGATGAAGCACTTGAAGCAAAAAAAGAATTTAACAAAAATTTATTAAAGATGGTTGATATATTATCAATTTAGGAGAAAATATGAAAAAAACTAAGATAGTTTGCACAATTGGACCAAGCTCTGATACTTATGAAGTCTTAAAAGCACTTGTAAATGAGGGCATGAATGTGGCTAGACTAAATTTTTCACATGGCACTCATCAAGAGCATAAAAAAAGGATAGAGACTATAAAAAAGCTTAGAGATGACTTAGATGAACCGATTGGAATTATGCTTGACACAAAGGGCCCTGAGATAAGGATAAAAACTTTTAAAGATGGCATGATTAGGATAGAGCAAGGACAAGATTTTATTTTAACGAGCGAGGACATAGAGGGCGATGATACAAAGGTTTCTGTCACATACAAAGACATTGCCAAGGATTTGAAGGCAAATGACAGAGTCTTAATTGACGACGGCCTTGTTGAGTTAGCTGTAAAATCAGTCGATGAGAACAATGTTTATATGAGGGCTGTTAACTCGGGCGAGCTAAGCGATAGAAAAGGAGTTAATCTTCCTTCAGTTAAAGTAAATTTACCAACGCTTACAGAAAAAGATATAGAGGATTTAATCTTTGGTATTGAAAATGATGTAGACTTCATTGCTGCTTCATTTATTAGAAGCGCTAAAGATGTTTTAGAGATAAGAAAAGTTCTTGAGAGCAATGGCGGAGAAGACATTAAAATAATTTCTAAGATAGAAAATCTAGAAGGCGTTCAAAATATTGACGAAATAATCGAAGTATCTGATGGAATCATGGTAGCTAGAGGAGATATGGGTGTTGAACTTGATGAAGAGGATATACCTTTAGTGCAAAAAGATATAATTAGAAAATGTAATCTTAAAGGCAAATTCGTTATCACAGCGACACAGATGCTTGACTCAATGATTAGAAACCCAAGGCCAACAAGAGCAGAGGTAACTGACGTTGCTAATGCTATCTTAGATGGCTCAAGCGCTATAATGCTCTCAGGCGAGACGGCAGCGGGCGCTTACCCAGTTAAAGCATGTGAGATGATGAGAAAAATTGCGCTAAAGATTGAAGATAGCCTTGATTATAAAATTTTAGTAGATAGCACAAACGATGAACATGAGATCAACATCACAAACTCCATCGCTAAAGCGACTAGAGAAGCAGCCTATGATTTAAACGCAAAAGTGATTATAGCCGCAACATCATCAGGGCTTACAGCAAGAAATATTTCAAAATTTAAGCCCAAATCACCAATCATCGCAGCTACTACAAACGAAAAAGTCAGAAGACAATTATCAATCGAGTGGGGCGTCTACCCAATCAGAGCAAAACTTGCTTCAAGCATAGATGAATTATTTTATGAATCTGTAAATATATTAAAGAATATAAAATTTGTAAAGGAGGGAGAACTAGTCATATTGACGGCTGGTATGCCGCTTGGAAAGACTGGTTCAACAAACATTATGATGGTAAAGACAGTTGGAAAGATATTGTGTAAAGGCATGGGCATAGGCAAGCACAAGATAAGTGCAAGAGCTTGTGTTGCAAAAAATGCTAAAGACTTAGAAGAAAACTTTTCAGATGGCGATATTATAGTAACGATAGGGGTATATAAAGATATGCTACCATTTATACAAAAGTCATCAGGTATAATTACAGTCGAAGGCGGTTTAACAAGTCAAGGTGCAATAGTTGGCATAAATTACCATCTAGCAGCAGTTGTTGGCGTGGGCGATGCGATGAACAGTATTAAAACTGGCGACATAATCAGTATTGACGCAGCAACTGGAGAAATTTACGAAGGAAAAATTTTTAATGAAGAGGAAGTGATTTAATGGCAGACACAAGAAGTTCGTGGCAAGAGTATTTCATGTCAATCGCTCACATGATAGCTAAAAGATCTACCTGTGATAGGGCGTTCGTTGGCTGTTTATTAGTTAATAAGGATAACAGAATAGTCTCAAGCGGTTACAATGGCAGCATAAAAGGCAATCCGCATTGCTCTGAGATAGGCCACACAATGAGGGATGGTCACTGCATAGCGACTATACATGCAGAGATGAATGCACTTTTATATTGCGCAAAAGAAGGCATCAAGGTCGATGGCTGTGTGTGCTACGTAACTCATTTCCCATGTCTAAATTGTACAAAAGCCTTGATACAAGCAGGAATAAGTAAGATTTATTATTCAAATGCATATAGAGTAGATGATTATGCACTAGAACTACTCGATAAAAATCACATTGAACACATTCAATTAAATGTGGATATAGATTAAAAAATTTAAAAAACAGGGGGAGAAAAAAATGTTAAAAGAATTCAAAGAATTTATTTCAAAGGGTAATGTTATGGACCTAGCAGTAGGTGTTATAATTGGTGGAGCTTTCGGAAAGATTGTTAGCTCACTTGTTAACGATATTATTATGCCGCTCGTAGGACTTTTATTAGGTGGGTCAAATTTTAATAATTTGTTTCTTGCTTTGGATGGAGGCACATACGCAACTCTTGAGGAAGCACAAAATGCTGGAGCAGCAACTTTAAATTATGGAATGTTTATAGGAGGAGTTATAGACTTTTTTATAATTGCAATCGTAATTTTCTTTGTTGTTAAGGGAATTAATAAAGTTCAAAAAATGGGTCAAAAGAAAAAAGCTATCGAAGCAGCTCCTACAACAAAAGAATGTCCATATTGTAAATCAACAATAGACATTAACGCAACAAGATGCCCTAACTGTACTTCAGAACTTAAATAATTGGGGTGTATTATGACGATACTAAACAGAAGTGAAGTTGATAAGAGCCTAACATGGGACACATCAGCTATATTTAAATCAAAGGAAGATGCTAAAAAAGAGGCAGATACTGTTTTAGAAGCATCATTAAAATTAAAAGAAAATTATGAAGGCAAATTAAATGAATTTGACACAATAGTTAAAGCTTTTAAAGAGTATGAAAAACTAATAGAAAGATTTTCTTTAGTTATTGATTATGCATATCTTAATAAAGACGTTGACTTAACAAATTCATCTGAGTTAGCGTTCTTTTACGAGCTACTAAACATGTATAACAAGCTTGATGAAAACACATTATTCGTAGAACTTGAGATAGCAAAGCTTGATATTCCAATGCTTGAAAAGCTAGAGAAGGTAGGTGGATTAAAAGCATATTTCCATAGCGTTATATTAAAGAAGAAAACTTATTTAAGCGATGCGGAAGAAAAAGTTATACAAGCTTTTACGCCATTAACAATGGCTCCAGAGCAATTATATAATACAATTAAGCTTCAAGACTTGACATTTGAACAATTTGAGGTCAATGGTAAAAAATATAATAACTCATACGCTTTATTTGAAGAAAAATATGAATACGATGAAGATAAAGATTTAAGAAGAGAATCATTCAAGCACTTCTATAAAGATTTATCAAAGACTGTCAATAGCACAGCCGCAGCATTTAACTTAAACATGCAAAAAGATAAAATCATTTCAAAGCTAAGAGGCTACGAGAGCGTAACAGATTATTTACTTGCTAATCAAGAAGTTCCTAGAGATATTTATGAAAATCATCTTGATACAATTATGAAAGAGCTTTCACCAGTTATGAGAAAGTTCGCAAGAACTTTAAAGGAAGGACTAGGACTAGAAAAGATAAATTATTATGATTTAAAAGCAAATATAGATCCAGAATTTGATCCAGAGATAACACTTGATGGAGCAAAAGATTATATCTATAGCGCATTAAACGTATTGGGTGATGAATATCTAGAACAAATCAAAAAAGTTTTAGAAGGCAAAAATATCGACTACGTTGAAAACAAAGGTAAATACACTGGAGCGTACTGCGCAACACCAGCTGGTTTCCCATCATATATACTAATGACATGGACAGGCAAGATGGACAGCGTATTTACTATGATTCATGAGCTTGGTCATGCTGGAAACTTTATGTTATCACAAAAGTATCAATCATACTTTGATGCTAACACAGCTATGTTCTATGCAGAGTCACCATCGACAATGAATGAGATGATGCTTGCAAATTACCTTATGAAAAAGACTGAAGATCCAAGAATGCTTAGATGGATTTATTTCTCAATCATTGCCAAGACATATTATCATAATTTTGTTACACACTTCCTAGAAGCATATTTCCAAAGAAAGGCATATAATTTAGTTGATGAGGGACAAAATTTAGATGCAGATACACTAAATAGATTATTTAAGGAAACACTTGAAGAGTTCTGGCAAGGTGAAGTCGAATTAAATGAAGGCTGTGAAATGACTTGGATGAGACAGCCACACTACTACTCAGGACTTTACTCATACACATACTCAGCCGGTTTATTGATAGCTACAAATGTTTCAAGAAAAATACTTGAAGGCGACGAGAAAGCTGTTAAAGACTGGTTAAACGCAATAAGACAAGGCGGTTTATATAATCCAGTTGAGTGGGCAAAACTTTCAGGCGTAGATATAACAAATACAGACTCACTAAAGAAGACTATAGAATATATTTCATCAATAGTTGATAAAATTGAAGAATTAAGCAAAAATTTATAAAAAAATCAATGAAAATACTTGACAATTATATAAATTTGTATTAAAATATTTGTTAGTGTTTTAAAAAAGACCCGGAAACTTTTTTAAAAACAATGTTTTTAAAGGAGGAAGAAAATGAGTTCATTTATGGCCAATGCTCAAAATATTGAGAGAAAATGGTTACTTATAGACGCTGAAGGCAAAGTCCTAGGTAGACTAGCAAGCGAAGTTGCTAAGATCTTAAGAGGAAAACACAAAGCAACTTTTACACCACACGTAGACACAGGTGATTTCGTTATCATCGTAAACGCTGATAAGGTGAAATTAACAGGAAAGAAATTAATACAAAAGAAACACTATTATCACACAGGTTATCCTGGAGGACTTAGAGAAATCAGTTACCAAGATATGATGCAAAACAATCCAGAGATGGCTATCAGATTAGCTGTTAAAGGTATGCTTCCAAAGAACAGATTAGGAAGACAAATGTTTAGAAAATTAAAAGTATATGCTGGCCCAGAACATAACCACGAAGCTCAAAAGCCAGAAAAGTATGATTTTTAGGAAGGAGGACGAATAGATGGAAAAACTTATTCAAGGAACAGGCAGAAGAAAATCTTCAGTAGCAAGAGTAAGATTAGTGCCTGGAGATGGTAAATTTACTATCAACCACAGAGATATTGATCAATATTTAAAAGAAGAATTGTTAAAAAACATTGTTCGTGAACCTCTTAACTTAACTGATACACTTGGTAAATTTGATGTATACGTTTTAGTAAACGGTGGCGGATTTACAGGACAAGCTGGAGCTATAAGACACGGCTTATCAAGAGCTTTACTTGAAGTTGATCCTGAATACAGATCAATCTTAAAGAAAGCAGGATTCTTAACTAGAGATCCACGTATGAAAGAAAGAAAGAAATACGGATTCAAGAAAGCTAGAAAGAGTTCACAATTCTCAAAGAGATAGTTTTATTACTATATATTACGAAAGACCTTGCAAATGCAAGGCCTTTTTTTGTGCGTCTACTTAAATTTAAATAAAAAATTGAACTAGATACTATAAATATTTTATCTAAATTACTAATTATTTAATCAAGAACTTTTTAAAATTATAATATTTTTGTGTTTATTTAGAAATAATTAAAATTTTTTGAAAATAAATAAAGAAAATTTGAAAATAATGGTAAAAATTAAATTTATATGGTATAATAATAACGAAGGTTTGTCTAGAGAACAAAGTAAAGTGTTTTTTAGGAGATATCTTCATTAGTTTCAATAATTAACAATATTGTTTTACATGGAGGCCTTATATTATGTTCTTAGCTTTAGCATGAGACGCAATATTCCTTGTAATAATAAAAATATTGTATGTTATAATAGTAGATTAAGGAGGATAAAAAATGGAAGGCAAAAAAACTGCTTTATACGATGAACACGTAAGACTAGGTGGCAAAATCGTAAATTATGCTGGCTGGTTACTACCAGTTCAATACGCAGGTTTAATCGAAGAACACAATGCCGTAAGACAAAAACTTGGGGTATTTGATGTATCTCACATGGGTGAAGTTTGGGTTACAGGTAAGGATGCATTTGATTTTGTAAATCATCTAATTACTAATGACTTACACGCTATTGAAGATGGTCAAGTACAATACAACATTATGTGTTACGACAATGGTGGTGCTGTAGACGACTTACTAGTTTACAGATATAACCAAGAAAAGTTCTTCTTAGTAATCAACGCAGCAAACGTTGAAAAAGACTTTGAATGGATTACAAAACAAGCTAAAAACTTTGATGTTAAGGTTGAAAACGTTTCAGATCAAACATCTCAAATAGCTGTTCAAGGACCACTTGCGCAAAAAGCTGTACAAAAATTAACAGATGTAGATTTAGACACAATAAAGTTCTTCCACTTTGTTGATGGATTTGAGCTAGCTGGTAAAAAAGTATTAATTTCAAGAACAGGTTATACTGGCGAAGACGGATTTGAAATTTACACTGACAATGATTCAATAGTACATCTTTACAAGGAAGTATTAAAAGCTGGCGAAGAGTTCGGAATCGAACCATGCGGACTAGGATGTAGAGATACACTTAGATTCGAAGCAATGCTACCATTATACGGTCATGAAATATCACAAGATGTTTCACCAGTAGAAGGAGGATTAAACTTCTTTGTAAAACTTGATCAAGAAGCTGACTTTATTGGTAAAGAAGCTCTTAAGAAGATCAAAGCTGATAACAAGAGAATACTTGTTGGCTTTGAAATGATTGACAAAGCTATACCAAGAGAAGGATATGAAATTGAAAAAGATGGCAAGAAGATTGGCTACGTTACAACTGGATATCTATCACCAACACTTGGTAAAAAGATCGGTAACGCTTTAATCGATGCATCTTACAAGGAAATGGGCGCAGAATTTGATGTTATCATCAGAGGAAAAGCTCAAAAAGCTAAACAAATTAGCAGAAAATTCTTAAAAGAAGTTAAAAAATAAATATAAAATCACAGGAGGAAATTATTATGGAAATTAAAAAAGGATTACTTTACACAGAAGATCATGAATGGGTTAAGGTTGACGGAAACGTTGCTACTGTTGGTTTAGCTGACTATGCACAACACAACTTAGGCGACATAGTTTATGTTGAACTACCTGAAATTGATGATGAATTTTCAAAAGGCGACGCAGTAGCATCAGTTGAATCTGTTAAAGCAGCTTCAGAAGTTTTCACAGCAGCTAGCGGAAAAATCGTTGAAGTTAACGAAGCTCTTGATGATGAGCCAGCTTTAATCAACGAAGGACCTTATGATGCTTGGATATTCAAGATTGAAATGAGCGATCCATCTGAATTAGACGATTTAATGGACGACGAAAAATACGCTGAATTCGCTAAGGAGGACTAATATGTATCCATATCTTAGTCAAACTCCCGAAAATATAAAAGAGATGCTTGACAAGATAGGTGTAAAGTCTGAAGAAGATTTATTTGACTGTATTCCTGAAAGTGTTAGATTTAAGGGTGAATTAAATCTACCTAAACACAAATCAGAATTAGAAGTTAGAAAGATCATGACTGAACTTGCAGATATGAACTGCTCAACAAATAAGAAAGTTTGTTTCTTAGGAGCAGGAGCATATGACCATTACATTCCTTCAGTTATTGGAGCTATAGCTTCAAGAAGTGAATTCTACACTTCATATACACCATATCAACCAGAAGTATCTCAAGGAACTCTTCAAATGATATTTGAGTTCCAAACAATGATGAGTAATTTAGTAGGACTACCTATTACAAACGCTTCACTATATGACAATTCTAACGGCGTTGTTGAATCAGCTCTTATGTGCTGCAATACAACTCGTAAGAAACAAGTTATAGTATCAAAAGCATTAAGCCCATCAGCTAGAATGGTTTTAGACACATATACACACAGCCATAACATAGAAGTAGTTGAAGTTGATATCAAAGACGGCGCTACTGATTTAGACGATCTTAAGAATAAACTAAGTGATGATGCTGCATGTGTAATCATACAAAATCCAAACTTCTTCGGTGTTATCGAAGATATGAAGGCTGCTTGCGACTTAACTCATGAGTACAAGAAAACATACTTCATCGCTGACGTTGACACTAACTCACTAGGTATACTTCAAAGACCTGGCGACTACGGCGCAGACATCGTTGTTGGTGAAGCTCAACCATTTGGTATACCACTATCTTATGGTGGACCATACTTAGGATTTATCTCATCAACTGATAAGTTCATGAGAAAATTACCAGGCAGAATCGCTGGTCAAACAGTAGATAGAAATGGTAAGAGATCTTGGGTACTAACATTAACAGCTAGAGAACAACATATCAGAAGAGATAAAGCTACTTCAAACATCTGCTCAAACCAAGGCTTAAACGTACTTTGCGCAACAATTTACATGGCACTTATGGGCAAGAAGGGCTTAAGAGAAGTTTCTGAACAATGCGCTAAAAAAGCTCATTATCTACAAAAAGAACTTTGCAAATCTGGTAAATTTAAATTATTATACAATAAACCATTCTACAAAGAATTCGTTATCACTAGCGATATTTGCGTAGATAAGATTAATGAAGCTCTTAAAGCTAACGGTTTCATGGATGCATTTAAGCTTTCTTGGTTCTACGGAGATGAATACAAGAACACATTTATGCTTGCTGTTACTGAAAAGAGAACAAAAGAAGAAATGGATAAATTAGTTAAGGTATTGGAGGGTGTTGAATGTTAGATAGATATGACAAAATAATATTTGAAATTTCAAGACCCGGTAGAACTGGATACAATTTACCAGATCTTGACGTTGATGATTTAAAATTAGATAGCGTAATTCCAAGTGATTATTTAAATAATGAAGAACTTGATTTACCTGAATTATCTGAGGTTGACGTAGTAAGACACTATACAAATCTTTCAATGAAAAACTACGGACTTGATACTGGCATGTACCCACTTGGATCATGTACAATGAAGTATAACCCTAAGATAAATGAAGAAATGGCTGGACTTGAAGGCTTTAGAGATCTTCATCCATACCAAGGAGACGGATGCACACAAGGCGCTTTAAAATTAATGTATGACCTTGCTAACGATCTAGCTGAAATCTCAGGCATGGACGGAGCAACTCTTCAACCAGCAGCTGGTGCTCACGGTGAGTTAACAGGTGTTCTTCTAATCAGAGCATATCATGAAGCAAGAGGAGATATGAACAGAAATAAGATGATTATTCCTGACTCTGCTCATGGTACAAACCCTGCAACTTGCTCTATGGGCGGATTTACTCCTATAGAAATTAAATCAGATGAAAACGGTTTAGTTAATCTTGAAGCACTAGATGCAGCTATGACTGAAGAAGTTGCTGGTCTAATGCTTACAAATCCAAACACATTAGGTTTATTTGATAAAAATATTGAAAAGATAGCTGAGATAGTTCATAAAAAAGGCGGTCTATTATACTACGATGGCGCTAACATGAATGCAGTTATGGGTCACTCAAGACCTGGAGACATGGGATTTGACGTTGTTCACTACAACGTTCACAAAACATTCTCTACACCACACGGCGGTGGAGGACCAGGCGGTGGACCAGTTGGTTGCAAGAAAGAATTACTTCCATTCTTACCTAAGCCAGTTATAGCTAAGAACGGTGATAAATACTTCTTAGATTATGACAGACCACAAAGTATAGGTAAGGTTAAGGACTTCTACGGACACTTTGGTATCCTAGTAAGAGCTTACACTTATATCTTAACAATGGGTTCAGATGGTTTAAGAAAAGCATCAACAAACGCTGTTTTAAACGCAAACTATCTATTAAGCCAATTAAAAGAAAACTACAATGTTCCATACGATACAATTTGTATGCATGAATTTGTTTTAGGCGGACTTAAGAATACTGAAACAGGTGTAACAACACTAGATGTTGCTAAGGGACTAATCGACAGAGGATTCCATCCACCAACAGTATACTTCCCACTTATAGTTCATGAAGCATTAATGATTGAACCTACTGAAACAGAAAGTAAAGAAACATTGGATGCTTATGCAGCTGCTCTTAACGATATTGCTAAAGTAGCTAAAGAAAATCCAGAAGACTTACTAAATGCACCATTAACAACAATGGTATCTAGACCAGATGAAACATTGGCAGCTAGAACACCAGTTTTAACATATACAAAAGAAGAAAAATAGTAAGTAATATATGGGGGCATGTGTAAGTGCCCCTAATACATAAAATTTTGTAGGAAGGTATAATATGAACGCAAAATTAAAGTCTAATTTATTAATAGTTTTGGGAGCCTTTATGGTTGCCATAGCCGTTTATTTCTTTTTAACTCCAACTAATATGACTATAGGAGGAGCAACAGGCATTGCCATAGTCTTATCGTATTTATTACATTTACCAATGAGTTATGTTTTATTTGCGACAAACATAGTTTTATTCGCCTTAGGATTTTTATTCATCGGTAATAAGTTTGGAGTAAAAACTGTGCTTACTTCACTAGGCATATCACTTATTATATTTATTTTAGAAAAAATTGTTCCACTAGATGGACCTATAATCGATGATTTATTACTTCAAATGATTATAGCAGTTATCGTGTCAGCTGTAGGCATGGCAATTATACTTAATCAATACGCTTCAATTGGTGGTACAGACATCTTATCAAAGATTATAAATAAGTTCACAGGACTTGATTTAGGCAAGGGTGTACTTTTATGTGACCTTGTAATTACATTGTTTGTAGGTATAGTATTTGGACTAAAGATAGGACTATACTCCTTACTTGGCATTATAATGAATGGACTTATTATAGATTTTACTATAGATGGTTTGAATACATCTAAAAATATCATCATAAACACTGAAAAACCTGATTTAGTTAAGGACTACATCGTTAAAGAGCTTAATCACTCAGCAAATCTTTATAAAGCAGTAGGCGCATACACAGGCATTGAGCGCACTGTTATTATGACTGTTTGCTCAAGAAGAGATTATTTGCTTTTGAAAAGATTTATTGAAAAGAACGCTCCTAACTCTTTCTTGGTTGTCATGAATGCAAGTGAAGTTTATGGTTTTAGATGGAGGAATATTTCTGACTAATAAATTTTGGAGGTACTATGTTTAATTTTGACGAAGTAATCGACAGAAGTGGTTTGTCGTGTGCCAAGTATGAAACTTCACGCGAAGCAGGTAATGATGAAACTGTCATACCATTTACAATTGCTGATATGAATTTTGCAACAGCTCCTGAAGTTAAAGCCGCTTGTTTAAAAAGAGCTGACAGAGACTTCTATAGCTATACTGTTCCAAGCGACGATGTGTATGAAGCCATAATCAATTGGCAAAAGGATATGCATGAACTTGATATAAAGAAAGATTGGATCGTTTTTTCGCCAGGAACTGTTCCAGGACTAGATCTTGTAATTAGAAGTATAATTGAAGATGGCGAGAAAGTAATCATTCAGACACCAGCATATCCACCATTTTTTAATTTCTCAAATTTAAAAAATATGGAGATACTTCAAAATAAGCTTATTTTTGAAGATGGTAAATATAAGATAGACTTTAAAGATTTAGAAGAAAAAGCAAAAGAAGCAAAAGCTATAGTTTTATGTAATCCTCATAATCCAGTTGGAAGGGTATGGACAAAGCCTGAACTAGAAAAAACTTCTGAAATTGCTTATAAATATAATTTATATGTGATAAGCGATGAAATGCATCAAGATTTTACTTTTAATGGCAATTCTTACACACCTATGATGAGAGTGTTTAAAAATTATGAAAAAGTAGTTTCATTTATGGCACCATCAAAAACATTTAATATAGCGGGACTTAATACTGCTTATGCAATAATACCTGATGACAAGCTTAGAGAAAAAATAAACGATGTTTCTAGTAGATCTTTAATGGGTGCGGTTAATCCCTTTGGTTTATGCGCATTAAAGGCTGCATATAATGAGGGCAGAGCTTGGTATAAAGAGATGATTAAGTATCTTGAAGGAAATATAAATTATGTCTTTGAAGAATTTTCTAAAATAGATAAAATTAAATTTGAAAAGCCTGAAGGAACTTATTTAATATGGATTGATTTATCAGATTTAAACTGCGAGCCAAAGAAAATGCATGAAATATTTGTAAAGAACAAGATATTCTTATCTGATGGAGCAATGTTTGGAGATGAAAAATCAGTTAGAATTAATCTAGCTTATCCAAGAGAGATCATAAACTTCTTAGTAAATAGTTTTAAGAAGTCTATAGAGGAGATAAAAGCATTAAATTAATATAAAAAGAAAAATATAGAGGTATGAGCCTCTATATTTTTTTGTATTCATTAGCTAAATTTTCTATATATTTAATTGTGATATCTTTTACATTATCATCGATGAATGGATTTTTAAGTCCACTTAGTTTAATGCTTGTTAAAAAGTCTTCTTTGCTTGCGTTATCCATAAGCGTGTTCATCTTTTTAAATGCATCTTTTTTGTCATCTAAGAAATTATTACAAAAATCAAGTCCACTAATATCGCCTATAGCATAGTTAATTGAAAGCATTGGTGTATTAAACAAGTTATTGTAGTTAAGCCACCACATACCAACATCAAACTCATTTTTATCAACCGAGATAAAAGGGAAGTACTCGGCATGAAGTTTTCTAAATATTTCATATCTTTCATCAATATCAGTTTTTATATCAAGATAAAGGCTTTCTTCAAATTCACTAATTAAGCAATAGAAGAGAATGTCATATAAAACTTTGATTTTATAAGCTGTAGCATATTTCTTTGCGTCATTAAGAAAAAGTTCATCAATAAAATTCATCACAACAAATGAAAAAGCTGTTGTATATGCACGAATGATGTCATCTTCAGGACTTGTATATTCTATAATTTCATTATAAGAACTTTGATAGTTTAGAAGGGCATAGCTTAGGCAAGTGATAAATTTATTGAATTCTGAGTGATTAGCCTCATAATTAGTAAATATAAAAGAAGTATCAAAGTTATGCAGATAAGAAGCAAAAGTAATTTTTGCCTTGTCCTTCCTCGGATTTAAATCAAGTGAATTATCATTAAACATTTTATCAATTACCTTTGATAAGAAAGGACTGTCATTTTTTAAATTTTCAGATATTTTCTTTAACAGTAGATATGGATCTTTTATTGGGATTGTATTGTGTTCTTTGAAGTAGACCCTCATATCATAAGTATATAAACTATCTACGCCAAGTTTTTTCTTTTGTATATCCGTAATTATATGCATATTACTTGCTAGATGCTTTTTTATTGAATTTCTAAAATTAATAATATCGTTATGGTCGTAATCAATCCTGCATCTGTCTTTATCTGAAAAGTCAAGGTAGCCATCAAAACCTAGTCTTTTAGCTATCTTGTGTCTAATAACAACAAGGTCTCTATACTTTTCCGCATAAAAGTCTTTGCTTTTGACATTATTTTTATTCATAGCAAGGGCAACTTTTTTCCTTTTTTCTCTGTCTGGTGATGTAAGATGAGTAATTAAGTTTCTGCTAGTAACAATTTCATTATCAATAGGGATTGATATAGCGTTTCTACGATCGCTAATCTCTTTCAATATCTTATTTTCATTTATGTTTAAACCGATTACATCTTTATAATATAAGTTTTGCTTTATTTCAAGCTTATCAAAGAAATATTTGCCCCATCTTTTTTTAAGTCTATCTAAGTCATCGTCCTCAAGCAAGGTTTGAGCAAATTTTACGCATGCTTTTTTAAATTCATCTTCATTTTCTTCAATGTATTTAAATTCATCATTAAAAAACTTATCGCTGCTATTTTGTGTAAACCTGATAAATACATATTCATAGAAGCTATCGTAGCGCCTTTTAATAATATCAACTTCTCTGATTATAGAGTTTTTCTCATCAAAACTCTTAGTTCTGGCAAGGCGATTGGCATAAAAAATAATTAGATTTGCTTCACTAATTATATCTATTCTTTTATAAAATTTTTTAATTTCATCAAA
>UMIY01010654.1_pt1 | contig 18293 bp, 13 predicted proteins | sample 1965921 | NCBI WGS metagenome assembly UMIY01 (sample SAMEA4836134, study PRJEB28245) | human gut metagenome | biome: gut microbiome; material: fecal sample | place: Denmark | collected 2008
TCCTCGATGCCGCCGAGAAGATCATCCTCGCCTGGCGCGAGTGGACCGACGAGTCCGTGGGTGTCATCGCGCACACGGCCGACGGCGTGGCGCACAACACCGTGACGCCCGTCATTCGCCGCGTCGACTCCCGCGGCAATGCCGGTGGCGATATCTACGAGGCCTACCTGGCGCTTCGCTGCAACATTACGACCGATGAGCATCCGCTGGGCGTTTTCCATCCGCATGCCGAGTACCACCACATTAAGAAGGAGAACATCGGCCTGATCGAGGTCATGGGCCTGGCCATTCTGCCGCCGCGCCTGGTTCCCGAGCTTGGCGCTGTCCGTGAGCATCTGCTGGCAGCCAAGGTCGATGCCAGCTACGACCTTGCCGGTACGCTCGAGGGCGATGATCTTTGCCGCAGCCACGCCGCATGGGCTGAGGACGTCTTTGCCCGCCGCGCCGACGAGCTTACGGCCGACAACGCCATCGATATCCTGCACGAGGAGGTCGGCGTGGTGTTTGGCCACGTGCTCGACAACGCCGGCGTCTTTAAGTGGGACGAGGCAGGACGTGCCGCTCAGCAGCGCTTTATCGACTCGCTGTAGCATGCGAGTTCGAGCCTCATCAGCGGCCACAACATAACCGCCCACATGACAACGGCGCCCGCCGGCAACATCGCCGACAGGCGCCGTTTTCTGATGCAAGGGTAGCTAATTTGCACCAAAACAAGGAGTGTTCCAAACTGCCGACAGAGAAGGAACGCTCCCAGGTGCCGACCTGAACCCCCACATTATTCGATGGAAAAACGTGGTTGCCTCCCACATTATTCGATGGAAAAACGTGGTTTACTCCCACATTTTTCGATGGAAAGACCAAGACGGTCTTATACTAACCATGATCGTTAGGAGGCAGTATGCAGCGACAGCTAATGGACGAACTCATCGCTTGGAAATCTAGGGCAAACCGCAAGCCCCTCCTGCTTAAGGGGGCCCGCCAGACGGGAAAAACCTGGCTTCTTAACGAATTCGCAGGCCAGCAGTATCAAAACGTCATCCGCTTTGACTTTATGCTCGAACCGGGCGCACGTTCGCTGTTCGACGGAAGCCTTGACCCCAAACGCATCATCTCCCAGATAGAGCTCCTGCGCGGCCAGACCATAACGCCGACAGACACGCTCATCATCTTCGACGAAATCCAAGAGGCACCGCGTGGCATCACCTCGCTCAAATACTTCAACGAGCTGGCGCCGGAATACCATATCGTGGCAGCCGGCTCCTATATGGGGCTCGCGCTCCGACGCGAAAACGAGTCGTTCCCCGTCGGCAAGATCGACCAGCTCACCATGCGCCCCATGGGGTTTGTCGAGTTCGTTCGTGCCGTCGACGGCAGCCCGCTCGCCGACGCCGTCCTTGCCGCAGACATGGACCTTCTGGCAAACGTTACCGAAAAGCTCGAGCGCCTGCTCAAGGAATACCTTGTTGTCGGCGGTATGCCCGAAGTTGTCTCCGCTTTCGCCGCCTCCCACGATTTCATCGAGGCCCGAAGGCTTCAGCAGCAAATCATCGAGGCTTACGAATCCGATTTTGGCAAGCATGCGCCAGCCCGCATCGTCGAGCGCATGAGGCTGGTTTGGAAATCCCTTCCCGGCCAGCTCGCAAAGGAGAACAAGAAGTTCGTCTACGGCGCGCTTCGTCCCGGGGCGCGCGCACGCGATTTTGAGGAAAGCCTCCAGTGGCTCATGGACTATGGAATCGTTCATAAGGTGCCACGTGTTTCCGCCCTAAGAGCACCGCTCACAAGCTACGAGGATCTCTCGGGCTTCAAGCTGTTCTGCATCGACACCGGCATCCTCGGAGCGCTCTCCGGCCTCACGCCAGCCATTGTTCTGAACGGGCCCGCTGTTTTTACGGAGTTCAAAGGCTCGCTGACCGAGCAATACGTCGCACAGGAGCTTTTGCTCCAAGGCAAAACTCCCGCGTATTGGTCATCCTCCTCCGGCAATGCAGAGACTGACTTTGCCATCGACCATGCGGGGACCGTGCTTCCGCTCGAGGTCAAGGCGGCAGAGAATCTCAAAGCAAAGAGCCTGAGGATTGCCTGCGAGAAGTTCAAGCTCGAGCGCTGCGTGAGAACATCGTTAGCGGCATATAGAGACGAGGGCACGCTCGTCAACATTCCGCTTTGGGAGATTGGGCAAATCGACAAGCTGGCATAGGCGCTGTGGGGGGTGCCCCGTAAGGAGTGTCCCAAACTGCCGGCAAAAAAGGAACGTCCCTATCTGCCGCATTCCCGAAGCAAGGCAACGCCGATGTCTTGGCAACGGCAGCGAGCGGGCCGCATTTGAGACAAGGTGACGTGAAACGAAAGGGCGCTGACCTTCTGGTCGCGCCCTTGAAGTTGAACGTCAGATTGTCCAAATGCTGCCCGCGCAGCGTCGAGCCGTTACGGCGTTTGGTAAAACGCCGTAACCCTAAAGTTCAGTCACGACAACGCTGTTGTAGATCTCGTCCCAGCGGTCCATGACCAGGTGGCCGGTCTTGGGATCCATGGCGTTGAGCTTGCCACAAGTATTGGCAGTCTTGAGTACGGTGATATCGTCGGCGCCGGCAGCAATGGCATGCGCAAAGCCGGCGATGGTCGAGTCGCCGGAACCCGTCGCGTTCACAGCGGCAATCGCGGGCGTCTTGGCGCGGAACGCACGACCCTCATGGAAGCCCACCGAGCCTGCGGCGCCCATCGAGACGACAACCCAGGGGATACCGGCAAAGCGACCATCGGCGGCAAGCGCCTCACGCAGCGCATCGACATCGTCGGTCGTAAAGGACGTGCCCAGCAGGCCATTGATCTCGGTCAGATTGGGCTTCACGAGCTCGGGCTTGGCATCGGACTCCAGCGCTGCCTCCAGCGAAGCGCCCGAGGTATCGAGCAGCACCTTGGCGCCCGCCTCTTCGGCAATCTTAACGAGCTCGGCATAGTAGCCGGCATCAACGCCGCGCGGCAGCGAGCCCGAAAGTGTCACGACATCCGCCTTTGCAGCGAGCTCGGCGAACTTTGCCGTAAAGGCCTCGAGCTCGGCAGGGGCGATCTGCGGGCCACTCTCCAGCAGCTCGGTCTGATTGCCCTCGTGCAGGATATTCAGGCAAATGCGCGTCTCGCCGGCGATGGGCACAAAGTCGTTCTTAACGCCATCGGCATCCATGAGCTCGGCCATATAGGCGCCCATGTGGCCGCCGAGCAGACCGGTCGCGAGAACTTCATCGCCCAGCTGCAACAGTACACGGCTCACGTTGAGGCCCTTACCGCCAGCGGTCTTTTCGGGCGTCACGCGATTCACGTCGTCGATGATCAGCTTGTCGAGCTGATAGCGCGTATCGATCGACGGGTTCAGGGTAACGGTCAGAATCATCTTGAACTCCTGTTTCCGGGGCGCGACGTGTGCGACCCCAAACATACGATAGCTCTTTAAAGGATCTCGATCTCAAAGCCACGGGTGACGGTCTCCCCCGGCTTGGCCACCAGGCAGCAACGTTTATGCTCCAGGACATCGTCCTCGTCGGAACAGGTGGACAGGCCGCCCCACGGTTCCACCGCCACAAAGTCGCCCTCGGGCTTGCTCCACACAATCAGGTATGGCATATCGGGGAACGTCAGGCGCACGCCCTTGTCCTCGTCCTTCTTGGTCAGCGTGACCACACGACTCTCGAGCACATCAAAGATGGTCTCGGCAAAGTCGAAGAGCTCGTGAGTAAGCGGCAGGTCATGGCCAACCATCGGGTTTTTGCTGCGATGCTCAACATCGATCAGGCCCGTCGAGGGAACGGCGGTGCAGAGCTCGGCGGCCTCACGCTGCTCAAAACGGAGCTCGTAATCGTCATAGGACTCGCCCTCGTCGAGCGGGCACTTAAAGCCGGGGTGACCGCCCACAAAGAACGGCATGTCCTCGGTCCCCTCGTTGGTAACCTCGTACGAAACGGCCACCTTTGCCGCCTCAATCGTGTAGCGCGCAACGATCTTAAACGGATACGGATACTGCTCGAGCAGCTCGGCGTGGTCGCCAGAGTTTAGGCTCAGCGCAACCATGTTTTCGCCCTGCTCCTCGAGCTTCCACTCCTGTTTGCGCGCAAAGCCGTGGCGGGCGAGTTTGACCTCGCGGCCGCCCATGGTCATCGCGCGGCCGTCACGAAGGCCGCCGCAGATGGGGAAGCAAATGGGTGCCTGGCCCGACCAGACCGCCGGGTCACCCTGCCACAGGTACTCACGGCCGTTGGCCGCAATAGAAGTGAACGATCCGCCAGCCGTGCTCAGTGCCACGCGAATAGAACCGTTATCAAGTACAAACTCCATAGGAGCCTTCCCTTTCTTACGCCAGCCCGCCGAGTCAATGGGCTGATAGAAAACCGGCCCGCGCCTCATTACAGAAACGCGAGCCGTCAATTGAAAAGCTGCAAATAGCCGAGTACAGCCAGGAACGAAGCGCTCAAGCAAAGCAAGCAAACGTGTTATCGGAGCAGCTCGCCCGCCAGATGGCCTCGCAACAGAGGCGACCCCACAGGTACCCCCAACGTCAGCGAGCGGCGCTCAGGTGCCCCAGGTCGCCGCGAAAGAGGAGCGACGCGTACTTCATGTACGCGAGCGACGGTTTGAGCGGCGAGATGGGGTGCCTGAGCGCCGCGCAGCGTCGACCGGTCCGGCGTTCGGTAGAACGCCGGAACCTCCTTAGTCGTGATACTCGCCGCGGTCCCACTTCTCGAGGAACTCATCGAAGAAGTGCGGGTCGGCCTGAGCCTCGGCGTCGGCCTTGTTGCAGGCGTCGATCTTGGCGATCAGGGCATCGTGCTCGGGAGTCTTCTCGTAGGGCTCCTCCAGGAAGGCGAGCATGATATCGGCCATCAGGAACTCGCCGGTAATCTTGCCGCCAAAGCCCACGATGTTGGCGTTGAGCTCGCGACGGGCATACAGAGCAGAGGTCATGTCGCGGACCAGGGCGCAACGGGCGCCGGGAACCTTGTTGACGGCGTTGGTGATGCCGATGCCGGTGCCGCACAGGGCCACGCCAAAGTCGGCCTTGCCGCTGGCAACAGCCTCGCCCACGGCCTTACCGTAGATGGGATAGTGCGTACGGGTGTGGCTGTAGGTGCCGCAGTCGAGCACCTTGTAGCCAGCCTGCTCCAGGCGGTCGGCCAGATAGATCTTCTCGTCCGTAACGATATGGTCGCAACCGATTGCGATGGTCTTCTTCATCAGAACGTCCTTTCGTCTGAATTCACAAGTTGAAATAGAAGTTCGAGTTCTCGGTGGCTCTCGTTAGGCCATCTTGTTGAGCATGTCGACACGAATCTGGTGACGACCGCCGGCGTACTGGGCACGCAGGAACTCGCGGGCGATCTTCTTGGCGACCTCGGTACCAACGACGCCCGGGCCCATAGTGACCATGCGCGAACCGTTGTGCTCGCGGGTCATGTAGGCGGAGCGCTCGTCGGAAATGTTGGCGACGACCATGCCCTTCATCTTGACGGCGGCCATATAGGAGCCAACGCCGTACTTATCGAATGCGAAGCCCTGGGAATCCTTGTGCTCCAGCAGGTCCTTGGCAACGGCGGTCGCGGAATCGACAAAGTCCGCGGCAGGGGTCTCGGAATAGTCGACGACCTCGTGACCGTCGGCGATGAGCATCTCCTTGATGGACTCCTTCATCGACATACCGTCGGCATCGGAAGCGATTACAACCCTCATGACATCCTCCTTGAGAGATACGCAGGTGCGTAGTTTCTGTTTGGAAGTGTTGAATCGCGTTCAGGTCCGGGCATCTGAACGTGCGGTTCTTCACTGTTCATGTTTATTTGAACACATTCAAACAGCGACTGCAATAACTATTTGTTTATCTTTGTTCTTTTTTGAACAAATACCGTTCGCGGATGATTGGCGACCGTTTGGGGCGGGCGCGGGCGTAGCGACCATGTATTCAACAAACAAAAGGGCGGCCGAGAACGCGTCTCGGCCGCCCTTCAGCGGTATGTCCCGGTATTTACAGCCGTTTTAGTTACTCGGACTGCCCGCCCTTCTTGGCATGCTTGGACGGAGCACCCAGAAAGCGGTCCGTCAAATAGTTTGCCGGTCCGGAAATATCAATCCCCAGCAGGGTGTGCCCCAGCCACAAAAACGCCGCGAGCACCAGCAATGGGATCACGCATGAGGTCACGATCATCACGATGACGCCTTCGATCAGATCGGTCACTTGCTGCACAATTTCATCGGTCATCTGCTTGGCGCCGCTGGTCACCGACGCGACAAGACCCGAAGCGCCGTCGGCAAGCTGCTCAAGCACGCTCTTGGACTCTGTGGACTCGGTCTTTTTCTTGCTTGTTTTGGAGCTATCGCTATCTGCCGCACTCGCAGCGTCAGCCGCCTTTTGCTCGGCCGCCTCGATGCTAACGCGATACGTTTCGTCGACCTTCTGCGACACCCATACGCTTGCAGGCACCAACGCCATGCCAATTATGGCGACCACCAGCACACGCGTTGCCACGCGGCGCAGGACGGCGCTGGTGCTCCAGCGTCCGTGAATGCCGAGCGACACTGCAAAGAGTACCAGCGCAAACGGAACCAGGATGCCCAGGCCAACCGACCACAAAATAGTCAACAGGTATTTCTCGAGATAGAGCACGGCAAGCACGATGCCCAAATTACCCGAAAGCTGTGCGAGCTGCTCGGCAACCGGCGTTCCCGTATCACCCGGCAGCGCGGTAATGCCCGCAGACAGCGCCACGCACGAGGTCGTGAGCGCCAAAACATTGCCCTTCTTTTGATCGATGACCTCGATGGTGGAGTCCCAAGTCTTGGTATCGGCAAAATGCGGACGAGCCACAAAGCCCGACAGCAGCGCCAGTACCACGAGCGCAACGATAAAGCCAATCTGCAGCTTTTTGTTTGCGCACACGACATCGGACAGACTGGGCTGCAGCTCGGTTACCGTCGTATGCTCGGTTATTTGGACAGGACGCCCATGAGCCACCTCGTGCGCGTCTTTCTTTTGAATCAATCCGTTATCCGGCATTTGGATACCTCCTCAGTCCGGCCTGTATTGCGGTTGAAAGTATACCCACCCATCGAAAAACCGAACGGCAAGACGAACGGAGCGCACCAAGACTGTCCCCAATGACTATCTCCGGATGAGTTGCGGTGGAATAGGGATTGTTTTGCGCCCGCCGGCCCCTATTCAATCCCTATTTCACCGCAACTTGGAGGAGAACAGAAAAAGCCCTGCTGCGGATAGCGGCAGAGCTTTTGGAAGGGGACGAAGTTGTGAGGGCTCGTTAGGCGAGCTTGGCCTCGAGCTCGGCGATGCGCTTGTAGGCATCGATGGTAAAGCGGGTCTGCTTCTCCAGGATCATAGTGGTCATGAGAGTGTCCTGAGCGTGAGCCATGATGAAGGTCATCTCCATCTCGCCGCCGCCGGCCTCCTGCGAAAGCAGCTTGGTCTGCGTGTCGTGGGCACCGATGAGCGCATCGCTGGCATCCTTGTGCAGCTGTTCGGCCTTCTCAAAGTCACCCTCGCGAGCAGCATCGAGCGCTGCAAGCAGATCGGTCTGGGCGTCACCTGCGTATGCGACAATCTCGAATCCAACCATCGAGATTTCTTCTTTGGTTGCCATATTGCGTTCCTTTCACATATGAACCAACGGAGAGCATCGCGTCCGGGCATACGCGCTGCGCTGTGTATGACCGAAACAATAACATTCAAACAAAAAAGAACAATACAAACCGTTATTTCGAGCCGTGAACGGTCTTTTTTCATCCGTGAACGGTTTCCAAACCATTTTGAACAATATCAAACATGATTAGCGGAAACCCAAACAGGACCGCGCCCTAACGCAAATCGCGCACCGTATCGCCCTCTACGAGCACACCAGGAATCAGCATGTGCTCCACGCCAGACGCACCCCCATCGGCACCGGCGATCTTATCGACTGCCCACATGCCGACACGCTTGTTGTCAAAGCGTACGGTGGCCAGGCAACGATCGGGCACGATATCGCCCAGACTGTCATCAACACCCACCACGCTCACGTCCTCGGGCACACGCTTTCCGCGCGACTCGAGCCCGCGAATGCAGCCGTAGGCCATGGCGTCGTTGGAGGCATAGATGGCCGTGCAGGTCGGATCATCCGCCAGAGCCTGGCCTGCGGCATATCCGCTCTGTGCCGTCCAATCCCCACGGATGAGTCGCGGCAGCTCAATACCATGTGCGCGCAATGTCTCGCGCCAGCCTTCCTCGCGCCGCATGCCCGAAAGCGAACGCTCGGGACACGAGATAAAGTGCACGGTCTTGTGCCCCTGCCCCAGCAAGTACTCGACAACCTGGCGCGAGCAATCGAACTGGTCGTTATCGACCGTCGAGCACAGCGGGTGCTCCAGCATGGTAACGAGCACCGTCTGCATACCGGGCAGCGGCTCAAAGGTGCCAAAGTCCGCCGGCATGCGATTCATGATCACGACCATGCCGTCTACCGGCAGCGCGCTCATGCGCGACGATGCGCTCTCGAGGGTATAGGGATGTCCATCTACTTTAGTGAGGGTAATGGCGTAGCCGTGCTTATCGGCGGCGGCGGCAAAGCCCTCCATACGGTCGAGGTTGCCGGTACCGGTAATGTTGAACATGGCGACGCCGACGGTCTTAAACTTGCCACGGCGCAGCGATCGACCGGCAAAATTGGGGCGATACCCCAGCTCGCGCATGGCGGCGCGCACGCGCTCCTTGGTCTCAGGGCGTACGCTGGGCGAATCGTGCACGGTGCGCGAGACTGTCTGCTCCGAGACGCCCGCGAGACGCGCCACATCCTTAACGGATACCGATTTTTTAACAGCGGCCATAGGTCGATCTTTCTATGTCAACGATGCCATTGGTGGCACCTTGCGCAGTCATTTTTAACGCCTTCAAGTATATCCAACGCCTTCCCCACCATACGCTCACCACCCAAAACCTACCGTTCACCGACATTTTTGCTTCCCCGAACGGCTTTTGTCGACCAAATGTTAACGTTGCCATTGTGCAAACACAGAGCCACCGGGCGGCTCAAACGTTTACGCGCAAGGAATCGACGGTCCACAGGCACAGGGGCCATCGGTTCGCGTCTTATTTTGTGTCGCAAAATGGCAACGTCAACATTTTGGCAACCAAACGTCAAAAGCTACCATCGTTGCCAACCCACCGACTCTTAGGAGCTTTGCATGGAGCAACTCATCGCCATCATCGAAAAAGGCCAGCCCTTTTTCAACGCGATCGCCCGCAACAAGTACCTCAAGGCGATCCGCGACGGCTTTATCTCCGTCATCCCCATCATCATCTTCTCGTCCATCTTTTGTCTGGTAGCCTCGGTCCCCAACATCTGGGGTTTCTACTGGCCCGATGACATCAACAACGCCCTGTGGAAGTGCTACAACTACTCCATGGGCATCCTGGCCATCGCCTGCGCCGCCACCACGGCCAAGCACTTCGCCGACGCTCAGAACCGCGACCTGCCCAAGAACAACCAGATCAACTTTATCTCGTGCATGTGCGCGGCCATCATCGGCTTCTTGCTCCTTTCGAGCGACACCATCGCCACGGACGCTGCCAGCGGCTTCAACACCACCTACCTTGGCTCCAAGGGCCTGCTGACCGCCTTCATCGCTGCGTTTGTGACCGGCATCATCTATAAGTTCTTTATCAAGCGCAACATCACCGTCAAGATGCCCGAGCAGGTTCCGCCCAACATTTCGCAGACCTTTAAGGACATCATCCCCTTCTCCGTCTGCATCACCGTCTTTTGGGTCTTTGACATCGCCTTCCGCGCTGCTTTTGGCTTCTGCTTTGCCCAGGGCGTCATCCAGGTGTTCCAGCCCCTGTTCACCGCTGCCGACGGCTACATCGGCCTTGCTGTGATCTACGGCGCCATGAGCCTGTTCTGGTTCGTCGGCGTCCATGGTCCCTCGATCGTCGAGCCCGCCATCGCCGCCGCCCTCGTTGCCAACATGACCGACAACCTGGCTGCGTTCCAGGCTGGCCAGCACGCTTCCGCTGTCCTGACCCAGGGTGCTCAGTACTTCGTCGTCTGCATGGGCGGTACCGGCGCCACGCTCGTCCTGGTCTTTATGTTCTGCTTCCTGGCCAAGTCCCAGGAGATGCGCGCCGTCGGTAAGGCCGCCATCGTCCCCGTGTGCTTTGCTGTCAACGAGCCGCTGCTGTTCGCCGCGCCCATCGTGCTCAACCCCGTCTTCTTTGTCCCGTTTGTCTTTGCCCCGATCGCCAACATCTGGATCCTCAAGATCTTTATCGACTTCTTGGGCATGAACGGCTTTATGTACACCCTGCCTTGGACCGTCCCCGGCCCCATCGGCACCATCATGGGCTTGGGCTTCCAGCCGCTCGCCTTTGTGATGCTCGCCATCATCCTGGTCGTCGACTTTGCGCTGTACTACCCGTTCTTCCGTGCCTATGACGCCCAGAAATGCGCCGAGGAGGCCGAGATCTCCCAGGAGGAGCTCGCCGCCAAGAACGCCGAGAAGGCCGCCAAGCTCAACGATGCCTTCCAGGGCAAGGCCGACGCCAAGAGCGTTGCCGCCGGCGCCGCTGCCGAGGCCGTGAAGTCCGACGCCGCTCCCGCAGCACCCGCTGCCGAGGCTACGGCCACCAGCGACCTCAACGGCAAGCGCGTGCTCGTGCTCTGTCAGGGCGGCGGTACCTCGGGCCTGCTCGCCAACGCGCTGGCCAAGGCTGCCAAGGAGCGCGGCATCAATCTTGAGACCGCTGCCGAGGCCTATGGCAACCACGTGGACATGCTCCCCGACTTTGACCTAGTCGTCCTGGCCCCGCAGGCCGCCAGCTACTTGGCCGACCTGCAGAAGGACTGCGAGCGCGTGGGCAACAAGTGCGTCGCCTGCCGTGGCAAGCAGTACATCGAGCTCTCCCAGAACGGCGACAAGTCTCTCGCCTTCGTCTCCGAGCAACTCTCGAAGTAAGTAACGCCCAGGGCCAGCCGACCATCCAAGACCGGCTGGCCCTTCGATTTAGACGATTGGATCATCATGTCCGTTAACCCTGCTAGCGTCACCAACCCGCCCGCGCAGTTTCCCGAGGACTTTATCTTTGGTGGCGCCACCGCTGCCTACCAGGTAGAGGGCGAGACCCGCACCCACGGTAAGGGCAAGGTCGCCTGGGACGACTTCCTGGAGGCGCAGGGCCGTTTCTCCCCCGACCCCGCCTCTGACTTCTACAACCAGTACCCCGTCGATCTGGAGCTGTGCGAGGAGTTCGGCATCAACGGCATTCGCCTCTCCATCGCCTGGAGCCGCATCTTCCCCCATGGCACCGGCGAGATCAACCCCGAGGGCGTGCAGTTCTACCACGACCTCTTCGCCGAGTGCCACAAGCACCACGTTGAGCCCTTTGTCACGCTGCATCACTTCGACACGCCGCTGCCCCTCTTTGAAAAGGGCGACTTCCTCAACCGCGAGACCATCGACGCCTTTGTGGACTTTGCCACCTTCTGCTTTAAGGAGTACGCCGACCAGGTGACCTATTGGTTCACCTTTAACGAGATCTGGGCCGACGCCTCCAACACCTACATCGAGGGCACCTTCCCCGGTGGCGTCAAGGCACATCTGGCCGAGGCTTTCCAGTGCGAGCACAACATGATGCTCGCCCACGCCAAGGCAGTGCTGGCCTTCCACAACGGCGGTTTTAAGGGCAAGATCGGCGTCATCCAGTCGTTGGAGTTTAAGTATCCGCTCAACGAGAACGACCCCGCCGACATCAAAGCCGCCAACAACGAGCACGTGCTGCAAAACCAATTTTTGCTCGACGCCACCTTCCGCGGCGACTACGCGCCCGACACCCTCGAGTGCGCCAACCGCCTGGCTGCCGTCTCGGGCGGCACCATCCAGATCCTAGACGAGGATCTGAAAATCATGCGCGAGGCCGCGCTCTACAACGACTACCTGGGCGTTAACAACTATCAGTGCCGCTTCCTCAAGGCTTACGACGGCGAGAACGACCTGCACCACAACGGTACGGGCGAGAAAGGCACCGGTCGCTGGCGCGTTAAGGGCATTGGCGAGCATGTGAACAAGCCTGGCATCCCCACCACCGACTGGGACTGGATCATCTATCCCGAGGGCCTGTTCGATCTGCTCGTCTACATTAAGCAGCGCTACCCCAACTACAAGCAGATCTTCATTACCGAAAACGGCATGGGCTACAAGGATCCCTACAAGGACGGTTTCGTGGACGACCAGCCGCGCATCGACTACATCGAGCAGCACCTGCGCTGGTTGCTCAAGGCCATGGAGGTGGGTGTCAACGTGGGCGGCTACTTCCTATGGAGCCTGCAGGATCAGTTCTCCTGGACCAATGGCTACAACAAGCGTTACGGCTTCTTCTACGTTGACTTTGAAACCCAGAAGCGCACGCCCAAGGCAAGCGCATACTGGTATAAGCACGTGGCGCAGACCCGTCGTCTGGACTAAAGACTAGCGGGGTTGCCTGCCCACATAACCTGTCCCCATTTCTCAGCCGGGGGGGGCGGCACGTCACACGGCGCGCCGCCCCCGGTCTTTTTGTTTTTGGGCTGGTCGGGAGCCGTTTGTCTCGATCTGTAACATCTAGCCGAGTTTTTTGGTCCTAGCTGTTACAGATTGAGACGAACAGGATTGCTCTTTCCGAAGAATCTAAATCTGTAACACGTAGCCCGCTTTTGACCGTCTACCTGTTACAAATCGAGACAAACGGAGTAGGACCTAACCCCGTATGTCCCTAACAGTCGAGCGTTCGACCAGCGTACTCGGCACATGAATCGCCTCGATAGACGAGCTCTCTCCAATCGCCGCCTCAAACGCAAGCTTACCGACACCGCGCAAATCAAATCGCAGCGTCGTCAGCCGATTGTGAGGAACAAGTCCCTCGAGTGCGTCGTCGATACCAACCACGCTCACGTCGTCGGGCACGGACAGGCCCGCGTTCTCGAGCGCGGCGATAACGCCCAGCGCCATCTGGTCATTTGCCGCAAGCACGGCAGTCGGCGCCTGCGACCCGCCGGCAAGCACCTCGGCCGCAATCCGCTCGCCCATGGCGTACCCACTGTCCGCACTCCAATCGCCACGCAGCATCGGAGCGGCATCGACATGAGCACGACCCAGCGTATCGCGCCAACCGGCCTCACGAAAACGCGAGGAAATCGAGTTTTCCGGACCCGCCACAAACCGCATATTCGAGTGACCATGTTCCAGCAGATAATTGGTCAACAGCTCGCACGAACCATACTGGTCGGAGTCGATCGTCGTGCAGCGCGGATGCGCATACATGGACAGGATGACCGTTCGCACTCCCGGCTGGGGAACAAACTCCTCAAAATCGGGAGCCATGCGGTTCATGTTGAGAATCATGCCGTCGACGGGTCGCTCGACCATGCGGCGCGAGGCATCGGCAAGTGTATAGGGCTTGTCGCCGCCCATCTCGATCATAGTGACGGCAAAATCGTGCTCGCGCGCCGCTTGCATGATACCCTCGAGCGTCGCCAGGTTACCGACACGTGTGATGTTGTACATGCACAGGCCAATAGAACGATACGACCCGCCGCGCAACGCCGCTCCAGCAAAATTGGGACGAAAGCCCAGCTCTTCCATGGCGGCCAGCACACGCTTGCGCGTCTTTTCCGTCACGTTGGGCATACCGTTGACCACGCGAGACACAGTCTGGCGGCTCACGCCAGCGAGCGCCGCAACCTCTGCCGCGCTCGCCGAATGACCATTCCTTGTCTGCTGAGCCATGCCTTCCACGCTAACCTGCTTCCCAACTATTCCCCGCGCCCATGGCGCATCGTACATACATCGATAACGTGCTCATGATACCCGAGCCATATACCACAACATGAAAACTTCTGTCAATCAAAACCGCTTACCGAACAAATACAACCGTTCGCGGCTGTTTGAAGTTGTTTTGTTTCTATACATCCCAGCCAGATGTTAACGTGCTCATTGTCAAATGTTCACGTGCTCATTTTGGTTCTAATCATTTTGAGATAGTGTTTATCGGGCTTTTTCACCGCTGAACGCTAACCAGGGAGCCTCCTGAGCGCAAACGCACAATATCGAACAGCGAGACGAGAGGGTGTATGCATATGTCTTTGCTAAACCGCGTACAGCAGCTGCCGAAGGGCTTTGTTTGGGGCGCCGCAACCGCCGCGTACCAAACGGAAGGTTCCACGAAGGTGGCAGGCAAGGGTAAGACCATGTGGGACGATTACCTTGTCGCCCAGGGTCGCTTTTTGCCCGACCCGGCCAGTGATTTCTACAACCGCTACGAGGAGGATATCCGCCTTTCTGCCGAGCATGGACTCAACGCCATCCGTGTGTCCATCGCCTGGACCCGCATCTTCCCCAACGGCGACGATGCCGAGCCCCTCGCCGAGGGCGTTAAGCACTACCACGAGCTGTTCGCCTGCTGCAAAAAGTATGGCGTCGAGCCCTATGTGTCCCTGCATCACTTTGACTCCCCCGCCGCCCTGTTCAACCAGGGCGACTGGCTCAACCGCAAGACCGTCGACGCCTATGTGCGCTATGCCGAGTTCTGCTTCCGCGAGTTCCGCGAGGTCAAGAATTGGTTCACCATCAACGAGCTCATCAGCCTCTCGCACTCCCAATACATCCAAGGCAACTTCCCGCCCAACCATCACTTTGATGTGACGAGCGGCATCCAGAGCCAGCACAACGAGCTCGTTGCCCACGCCCGCGCCGTCAACCTGTATAAGGATCTTGACGAGACCGAGCACCTGGGCGGACGCATTGGCATGGTCAACGTCCTGACGCCGGCATATCCTGCCACAGACTCGCCCGCCGACCAGCACGCCGCCGACCTGTACAACGCCTTCTACACCGACTTCATCATGGACGGCGCCTTCCTGGGTCACTACTCCGCGCGCACCCTCTCACTCATCAACGAGATTCTGCGTGCCAACAACGCCACGCTTACGGTTGAGGACAGCGACATGGAGGAGCTCGCCAAGGCGGCGCCCCGCAACGATATGTTCGGCCTCAACTACTATCAGTCGGCGTTTATCGCCGCCTACGATGGCGAGTCCACCAACAGCTTTAACGGCACCGGAGACAAGGGCACCTCGTGCTTTAAGTTTAAGGGCGTCGGGCAGCAGGTCGATATGCCGGGTATCCCCACCACCGACTGGGATTGGCTCATCTACCCGCAAGGCCTCTACGACACGCTCAAGCACATCAGCGCCACCTATCCCAACCTCCCCGTCATCTATATCACCGAAAACGGCCTGGGCCACAAGGACCCCGAGCCCGACGCAAACGGCATCGTCGCTGATCCCGAGCGCATCGACTTTGTCGACCAGCACATGGAGAAGGTGCTCCGGGCGCGCGCCGAGGGCGTCGACGTCCAGGGCTACTTTATCTGGAGCCTGCAGGACCAGTTCTCGTGGGCCAACGGCTATAACAAGCGCTACGGCCTGTTCTACATCGACTTCGACACGCAAAAACGCTACATCAAGCAGTCGGCACTCTGGTACAAGGAGCTCGCCGACACTATGGCGGACGCGCAGTAGCGCATCGCCTCGCTTTCCCCCGAGAGGGGAGCGGCCCTATGCGATACAAACCCAGCCGCTCCCCTCTCTCCCCCTGGGACCGACCCCGCCTGCACCCGGGCTTTTAGCAAGCGGGAGACCATATAGGTTTTCAACGTCCATGCCATTAAGATTTCATGCAAAGAGGAGCGTGAACTATGGAATCGATCGTTAAGTTCTTGGAGAAAGGTCAGCCGTACTTCGACAAGGTCTCTAAGAACATCTACCTTCAGGCCATTAAAGACGGCTTTTTGGCAGCAATGCCCATCATCCTGTCTTCTTCTGTCTTCCTGCTTATTTCGACCCTGCCGGGCGTTGTCGCCACGGTCGGCGGCTTTACGCTGCCCGACTGGTGGAACGTCGACGTCGTGAACTTCTGCAACAAGGTTTACAACTTCACGATGGGCGTCGTGGGCATCATGGTCGCCGGCACCACCGCAAGCGCGCTGACCGGCTCCAAGAACCGCCGCATGCCTGCTGGCAAGGCCATCAACGCCACGAGCACCATGGTCGCCGCCATGTGCGCTATGCTCATCTTGGCCGTTACCCAGACGAGTGCCAAGATCGACGGCGCCGATGTCTCGGTGTTCTTTACCGACAACATGGGCACCAAGGGCCTACTGAGCTCCTTTGTCGCCGCATTTGCCACGGTCAACATCTATGCCTTCTGCATTAAGCGAGACATCACCATCAAGCTGCCCAAAGAAGTCCCCGGCGCCATCGCCCAGAACTTCCGCGACATCTTCGCCTTCAGCTTCTCCATCCTGTTTGTCGCCGTCATCGACGTTATCTGCCGCACCTGCTTGGCCGTCCCGTTTGCCAACGTCATCTCCACGCTGGTGAGCCCGCTGTTCGCCGCTGCCGATTCCTACGCCGGCCTCGCCCTCATCTGGTTCATGATCCCGCTGTTCTGGTTCATGGGCATCCACGGCCCCTCGGTCGTTAAGCCTGCCCTCAACGCCGCGCTGTTTGGCAACATCACCACCAACCTCGCCACGCTGCAGGCCGGCGGTCACCCCGCCCTCGCCCTGACCGAGAACTTCGGTAACTACATCGGCGAACTCGGCGGCACCGGCGCCACGTTCATTGTCCCGATCATCTTCCTGCTCTTTATGCGCTCCAAGCAGCTCAAGGCCGTCGGCAAAGCCTCTGTCGTACCCGTGATGTTCGCCGTCAACGAACCGCTGCTGTTCGCCGCGCCCATCATCCTCAACCCTTACTTCCTGATCCCGTTCCTGTTTGCCCCCGTGGCCAACGTCCTCATTGGTAAGTTCTTCATCGACTTTTTGGGCATGAACGGCTTTATCTATGCCATGCCGTGGGCACTCCCCGGACCGATCGGCACCTTCATCGACACCAACTTCCAGCCGATCTCTCTGGTCCTGGTTGTCGTCCTGCTGGTCGTTGACTTCTTAATCTACTACCCGTTCTGCAAGGCCTACGACAACGTCCTGTGCAAGCAGGAGGCCGAGACCCTGGCCGAAGAAGAGGCCGAGGAGACCAAGGCCGTCAAGACCGCTGCCGCCCCCGCCGTTGAGGCTCCTGTTGTCGAGACCGCTTCTGCCACTGAGGCCTCCGCAGCTCCGTCCGCCCTTAAGGGCAAGGATCTGAGGGTTCTGGTTCTGTGCGCTGGCGCCGGCACCTCTGCACTGCTCGCCAACGCGCTTAAGGAAGGCGCCGACGAGCTGGGCATCGACATTACCGCCAACGCCGGTGCCTACGGCAGCCACTACGCCATCATGGACCAGTACAACGTCATCGTCCTGGCTCCGCAGGTTCGCACCTATTACAACGAGATGAAGGCCGACACCGACCGCCTGGGCATCACGCTGCTGTCGCCCAAGGGCAAACAGTACATCGACCTCACTAAGGATCCCAAGGGTGCCGTCGCCTGGATCGAGGAAAACCTCGAGGCATAAAACGCTGACGCCACCTGCCGCTCGCAGAAAAAAATGGCCCGTGCATCGATGCGTGATGCGCGGGCCATTTTGTTTAGACCGCACCCGTCCTCCTGTTCATCTTAATCTGTAACATCTAGCCGAGTTTTTGGGTCCCAGCTGTTACAGATCGAGGTGAACGCACAGGCCAAGCCAAAAATCTCAATCTGTAACATGTAGACCGCTTTTGACCGCTTAGATGTTACAGATCGAGACAAACAGATGGGTCAATCCAATCAATCTAGATCTGTAACATGTAGACCACTTTTGACCGTCTAGTTGTTACAAATCGAGACAAACGGAATAAGCCGGGCCGAATTGTCTAAATCTGTAACATCTAGCCGAGTTTTTGGGTCCCACCTGTTACAGATTAAGATGAACGAGCCGAGCACGTCTACGCCCGCAGGTCCTTCACGCTGGAACGCTCGACCAGCACGCCCGACACAAGCGTACGGCTTCTGGAGCTCGGGGCTTCCAAACCTGCGACGACCTCGTTAAGCGCACGGATGCCCAGCTCGCGGTGGCGAAACTTCACTGACGTCAGAATCGAGTTGGGAATCGTCTTGTAGAGTTCGTCGTCAAAGCCGATCACGGACACGTCGTCGGGCACCCTGAGCCCTCTGTCACGCAGAGCCATCATCACGCCGTTGGCCATGCAGTCGTTAGCAGCGAGGACCGCCGTGCAATCGGGTTTATCGGCAAGCACAAGGCCAGCGGCATAGCCACTATCCGCATTCCAATCGCCTTGCAGAGGCTC
>UMIY01006811.1_pt1 | contig 18256 bp, 22 predicted proteins | sample 1965921 | NCBI WGS metagenome assembly UMIY01 (sample SAMEA4836134, study PRJEB28245) | human gut metagenome | biome: gut microbiome; material: fecal sample | place: Denmark | collected 2008
TATGTTTTTGCTATAATATGTAAAAGGAGATGATCGCTTATGGATATAAAAATTTTTTATTTATCTTTAAGGAATCGTGCCACTTTAGAAAAACTTATTTTAACAAATGCTAAAAAAGAAAAAATATTTCATCAGGAAAAGTTACTAGAAAAATATACTAATGAACAATTTAAGTGTATGAATAAAATAAATTAAATAAAAAAAGCAGGGTATTGTACCTTGCTTTATATTGTTTTTACATTTATTATGTCTGATGTATTCTTATTTATTTCATTTTCTATCTTTTACACTATTTTTTATTCTTCATCTTTTTTTATATCTTTTATACTTAATATTGCTAGTATAAATGCTATAACTAATATTGAACTGTCTGTTGCTGAAACATTAGGCATACAATAATCAACTATAGTCATTCCTATTGCAGTTGCAATAGTGTCTAATAATACAAATATAATCCTAGCACAATACAAATTGACTTTCTTTAATTTTAATAATGCTTTTGGCAATCCCTCTGCAATAAAGTTTATTGGTAAAGATATAATTGTAGAAATTAAGAAAAACAAGATAATATCCCATACACTATTATATCTAAATCCAAAGAACTGCATTATTGCACCAGCAAATATTGCAATTACAGATACTATAATTAGAATAACTATAACTATTATTCCCCATCCCAAAATATCCTTGATTATTTTATTATCTTTCATATATTACTCGCTTTCAAAATATATTATTATTTCTTTTGGATAATACCATAAATGAGAGCAATTATCAATTACTCTCATCTTAAATTTAGACTCTTAACTTAAATGTTTTTGGTGCATATTTATATGCAAGAAATAGTGAAATCAAACAATATGCTATACAGAATACTATTGTTGCTATACCAAAAGTAAATATAGGCATTTGAATTTGTATCATATACCAACAAACAATATAAGTTAAGCCTTGTACTACTTTATATGTGCTACTTTTCATTTCTGTATTTACATTATAAGGTTGTAGTAAATAATACATTACCAAATAATGAACTGAAAAGAATATACTCATTGCTATAATTGATACAAATTGAATAGCATAATTTATTGGATTATCTGTTCCTCCAGATAAGTACAATAATAATGCTAATCCTCCTCCCATTAATACTGCTGGTAATAGATTAATTGTAATTAATGTTTTTAATCTTTCTTTAAATATCCCTAAAATAACCTTTGGTGTTCTATAAATTCTATATGTTAGCATACTATGATCGCAATTCATAAACATTGCTTGTGTAACAGATGAACTTCTATTTATACAATACATTATAAATACAAAGTATGGTAAATATACCAGTAATACTTCATTTGTTTTTACTTTAAAATCGTTATTCATTTGAATACCAATAATCATTGCTATTATAATAAGCAAGATAACTATTGACTGTTTCTTTACAGCTGTTGTTAGTATCTTTCTATGTCTTTTAACAAACAAATCGTGGAAATATGCAAAACCTGATTTATTGCTTGTATAGTTTTTATCTAATTCTATTTGTTTTAGACTGGTATCTTTCATTGCTTGTGTTCCAGTTGCTTTTTCTTGTATATATACATTAGATTCTGTTAATACTTGTTTATACATTCTTCTATAATCGTTAAAATTATGTATTTTTACTAAACTTACAATTCCTAATATTACTGCAATTATAAATACATATAAAAATATAGTTTGATTTAATGTTATATTAATTGCTGGTAAACCATAAGCAAGAAGTAGGCATATTCCTACAAATCCCCACACAAATTTTGTTGGTAAATTTTCATTAGATGCCTTATTTGTTTTCTTAAAATCATATATACAGTAATTCATAACAATTAATTTTATTCCTAGTACAAAAAACGGAATTGCAATTTGAATCCAAAGTGGTACACCTGCTATCATACCAAATAGAATTGTAAATGGTAAAAATCCAACAATCAATTTAATTAATTGGTAATAATAATTGGATAATCCGTATTCCCTAGCATTTATATTCATTAGAATTATTGCATAATATTTATCTTTTGTAGGATTAAGCATATAAGTATTTAAAACTCCTCCTGCAAGTGTTAGAAATGTAAATATATGTATAAATGTATCTGCATTATTTGTTTTATACCAAGACAATGCCATAAATATCATTGCTGCAATATATATAACTTTACCAATAAAAATATTTATTATTTCCCAAAGAATACTAATAATACCTGCAAATATTTTTAGTCCTTTATTTTTGTATAAACTATTTGGTAATATTCTTTTTATTAAAGGTAACTGTTTTAAAGAATAAATAATACTATTTGTTCTATATGTATTCTGTAATTTAAAGGAAGTGATAAATGTTTTTAGCATTTTAGTTTTCCTCCTTTAGTGCTTCTAATATTTTATTTTTAAGATGTTCATTATCTATATTGTCTTTATCTATTTCTTCTAAAATACCTTTATTTAAGATAACTATTTCATCACATAAATCTAACGCAAGTTCCATTATATGAGTAGAGAAAATAATAATATGTTCTTTCTTTATTTCTCTTAACATTTGTTTCATTTCTTCTGCTACTACAACATCAAAAGATGTTAAAGGTTCATCTAATAATAAAACATTTGGATTTGCAATTATATTTACAAGCATTTGCATTTTGTTTTTCATACCGTGTGAATAATCTTTTAATAATCTATCTCTATCTTCTTCTTCGATTTTCATAAAATCAAAATATTCATCTATTGTTTTTTCATTTTTTATTCTTTTTTTATTAATATCAATAAAAAATTTTAAAAACTCTCTTGCTGTTAAAAATTCTGGTACATTTGGTGTAGATAAAACATATCCTACATCTTCTGCCTCCATTTTTCTTTGTTTTCCATTATCTTCAATATAAAACTCCCCTGCATCTATATCTAAATCTTCATTTAGGCAATTAAAGAAAGTTGTTTTACCTGCTCCGTTTCTTCCTAATAATCCATATATTTTTCCTTTTTCAAATTCAAAATTAATATCTTTTAATACTTCTTTTTTCTCAAAATTCTTTTTTAGATTTTTTACTACTAATTTCATACTTTTCTCCCTCATTTATTTTTTTATTACTCCGTAAATAGAATAGCATATATTTGAAAATTATTCTACTATTTGACTGTATATTCCACAATTTTTTTAACCTAACCCAATTCATTTTTTATTTTAAAATTAATACGATAAATTCATTATAAAATTAGTAAATTAAACATAACATTTTTAGTTATAATAAGTTGGTTGATTTATTTACTTCCTATGCTAAAATAAGAGTATGAAAGGAATGATTTGTATGAATGATATGAAAAAAATAATTTCTCAGAATCTAATAACATTAAGAAATCAAAATCACTATTCTTTAGAATACCTTGCCGATCAAATTGGTGTATCAAGACAAGCAATATCAAAATGGGAAACTGGTGAAGCACTTCCTGATTTAATAAATTGTGAGAGACTTGCTAACTTATATAATGTTAAACTTGATGATTTAATACATTTTGACGAATCTAAAGAGGGTTACCCTATTCCACCTAAAGGTAAGCATTTATTTGGAACTGTTGTTGTTGGAGAAAGAGGTCAAATTGTAATACCTAAAAAGGCTCGTGAAATTTTAAATATTAATCAAGGAGAAACACTTGTAGTCTTTGGTAATGAAAATCCTGAAAGTAGAGGTATTGCTTTAGTAAAAGGAAATGATTTATTGTATTTCAATTCAGAATTAATAAATATTTTAGAAAGGAATAAGAACGAAGAATGATTTTAAAAGTTGAAAATTTAGCAAAAGAATATCCTAAATTTAAGTTAAATAATATTTCTTTTTCTATTAATGAAGGAGAAATTATGGGATTAATTGGTCGAAATGGTGCTGGGAAAAGCACTACTTTAAAAGCTATTTTAAATATGATTTCTATATCTAATGGCACTATAGAAATGTTTGATAAGAATTATAAACAAAATGAATTATATTGTAAATCCAATATAGGTGTTGTGTTCGGTGGAATTGATTACTATGAACTAAAAAAAGTTTCTACTATAACAAGTATAACAAAAAAATTCTATAAGAATTGGGATGAAAAACTATATCGAACTTATTTAGAAACATTTAATATTGATTCTTCAAAGAGAATTAAAGAGTTATCTGCTGGAATGAAAGTAAAATATCAAATAGCAGTTGCTCTATCTCATAATGCTAAGTTATTGATATTAGATGAACCAACAAGTGGACTTGATCCTGTATCAAGAGAAGAATTATTGACATTATTTATGTATTTAGCACAGACCAAGAAAATATCAATCTTATTTTCTACTCATATTACAAGTGATTTAGAAAAATGTGCTAATACAATAACTTATATAAAAGATGGTAATTTAATTGCAAGTATGGAAAAAACGAAATTTATAAAACATTTTCAATATTTAAAAACTTCTCCGACAGAGCCTGATTTATCCCTAGAAGAAATTATGATAAAGAATGAGAGGTGTAGTTATGATTTCTAATTTATTAAAAAAAGATTTTGTGTTATCGGCACATCCAACTTTATATATGTTTATGATTATAGGAGCTTTAGTTTTAGTTCCTGCCTATCCTTATGGTATGGTATTCTTTTTTGGGTGTCTAGGTTTGTATTTTTCAACATTAAATGGCAGAGAAAACAATGATATTTTTTATAGTGCAATACTACCATTAGATAAAAAAGACATTATTAAAGGAAAATGCTTATTTTTTATTACTTTTGAACTAATACAAATTTTAATAACTACTTTAATTGCTTTTATAAAAATATCTTTTATAGACTCTCCTAACAATGATGTTGGTATAGAATGTAACATAGCATTTTTTGGATTTGGATTTATTATTTATTCTATTTTTAACTATATCTTCTTAACTAAAATATATAAATCTAGTTATAAAATTGGAATACCTTTTGTGATTTCTCTTATATTTGTTGTATTAGCAATTATTTTAATGGAACTTATCTCTCATATACCTTATTTTTCGTGGATTGACGGAATTGCTTTTAGTGATTTACAAAAACAAATACCTATTTTAATAATTGGATTTATATTGTTTATCTTCATTAATATATTAACTTATAAAAAAGCTACTCAAAACTTTGAAAAAGTTGATTTATAAAAATTAAACATAAAAGAGCTACAGCTTGAAGTAGCTCTTTTATGTCTTATAAATTATTATTAATTATTTATTATAAATATCCCATTGCTGAAAATATAACATCTATAAATAATATAAAGATCAAACTTAAACAAATAATATGTTCTAATTTATTTGTATTTCCTTTTGTAATATTCTGTAATTTATTTTGTATAAATGGATGTATTTTTTCTAATACTATAACTCCTATGACACCCCAAAATATAGAATATAATAAACTAACTCTACCTTGAATATTTAAGAAGTCATTTGTGTAATCCCACCATCTTAAACCAAATAACATTTCAAGAATAAGAGATACTAAATATTCAAATACAGTAAAAGATACTGTTGCAATTATAAATTTTAAGACTGGTCTTTTATATAATTTTTTTGTTGTCATAATTAATATAATTGCTCCAAATCCATATATCGGACATATAGGTCCAAATAGAAAACCTCTATTTACAAAATGTCCGTGTATGAATAGAGCATAAATCACTTCCATTATCCAGCCTAAAAAAGCATAAATGAAAAAATATATTATGTATTCAATTATTATATCCTTAGATGTTTTTTCTCTAATTACTCCTTCCATATTACTCCCCTTTAAGCAATTATTTACAATCTTTATAATTATACTACTTTTTTCGACAAAAATCTACTTAACTGCATCATCAAGTTTGAATATTATTAAATATAATATAACACAAATTCATCAGAATTTTATTAATTATGTATTAAAATTCTATTTATAAAATATTAAAATCCTATTATTAAATTAAGAGCAACTATTTCTAGCAGCTCTTGTATATTTATTTCTTATTTTCTATCTCTAACTCTCCTCTCCATAATCTAAAAATAACATCTGTCTGTTTTGCTAACTCTTTTGAATGAGTTACGATAACCACACATTTATTCATCTTATGAGAGCAGTCTTTAAGTATTTCCATAATACTATTAGCTGTATCTTCATCTAAATTTCCTGTTGGTTCATCTGCTAATAATACTGGTGCTTCCGAAGCTAAAGCTCTTGCTATCGCCACTCTCTGTTGTTGACCTCCAGATAACTTTAAAACATTTCTTTTCATTTCTTTATCTGTGAGTCCTAATTTTTCTAAAATAGGTTTTGGTGGTAGTTTTGAAGCTATTGATACATTTTCCATTGGTGTTAAATAGTCAATTAAATTATAACTTTGAAAAATAAATGATACATTATCTTTCCTATGCTTTGCAAGTCCATAATTCTCAATATTCTCTCCTTTAAATAATATCTCTCCTTCAGTTGGTGTATCAAGTCCACCTAGTAAAGATAAGAATGTTGTTTTTCCACTTCCAGAGTGTCCTAATATTGAATATACCTTACCTTCTTCTAAATTTACATTTATATTTTTAAATACTATACTATCTCTTGAATAAGCATATTTTAAATTTTTTATTTCTAATATAGACATTTCCATTCCTCCTTAATCTATTCTACTAAAAATATCTCTTGGTTTTATTTTGGTAATTTGATAAATTGATATTATTGTTGATACTAATATAATTAGTAATCCAATTCCACTTACTAATAACCAATCAAATATATTTACACTTATTTCTATACTATTTGTAATACTACTAATCAATTTACTATCTACTATTTTTGTTGCAATAGAACTTGTAAAATATGATAGTATAAATGCTGGTACAGATACCATAAGAATTTCGATTATTTGTTGCCATATAATATCTTTTTTACTAATTCCAACAGAAAGTAATATTGCTATTTCGTTTATCCTATGTTTAGTCCAAAGATTTAATATTAAAACTATCAAAATTATACTAATTATAAATATTACTATAATTGCTGTTGATACAATTTTTTGTATTCCTTCTAATGCTTCTTTTGTATTTTTAAAATTACTATCATTTTTTGTAATCTTGCAATTATCCCAATTTACATTTTCTATTTTCTTCATTTCTGAAATTAAATTATCTAGTTCTCCTGGATCTTCAACTTCAAAATCTCCATATTGACTATTCTCACTATCTGTTTCATAAATAAGTTTTGAAGTTGTATTTAAGTCTGTAAAAATAATATTTTCAAATAGATTTGTTGTATCCATATATTCTTCCGAATCGCTTTTTCTGGTACTTGTAAATATTCCAATTATTTGAACTTCTACTCCTATTTCATTTCCTTCAATATTATTTAATACAATATAATCTCCTAACTTTAAGTTATTGTTATTTGCAAAATCTTCGTGAACTAATGCTACCTGTTTTTTATCTGTAGTGATATGTTCTCCATTAATCAGTTTGAAACCTTCTTCTGTAAAGTAATTATCTTTTTCGGAATATCTATCTCCAACTACTCTACCTGCATTTTCATAAACTTTTAGTCCTACATCATCTCTTGTTTTTAGCTTATTATTGCTTACATCACTATACGCTGCAACTGTGTAACTTCTCAAATTATAACTATCTGTAATACCATCTATATTTAATATTTGATTTACTATATTTTTATCTAATCCTTTTTCTAATGTTTTTGCATTTACTGTAAAACCACATTTTAAAGCCTTTCTTACATTAGCATTTGCCATATCAGACGAAGAATTAATTGAAAAGCAAACTATAAGCAAAGTTGCCATTATAAGGATAATTGAAAATAATAGTATTGTTCTAACTTTTTTTCTTGTAGTATATAAATATGCTCTTTTTACAAAATTCACTATCAATCACCTCAATTCATTTGAGATAGAATTTGTCTTGGTTTTTTATTCATTATAGGAATACAAGAAATAATAACTATTGCAAGTAATATAACTATTCCTATTCCTGTAATTAATGCAAATTGACTATTTTGAATAATTACACTTTCTGCTACTTTTCCAAAGGCTTGTCCTAAATTTCCTGCAATTAATTTACTAAAGAAATATGAACCTGTGAATGAAATCGCAGATATTATTAACATTTCTATAATAAATTGAATCATTATTGTTGCTTTTGATTTACCAATAGAAAGTAATATTCCAATTTCTCTTCTTCTTCCTTTAATACTCATAAAAACAATAATACTAATAACACTAATACTTACAATTATTGCTATAACAATTAAACTAATAATCAATGTGCTTGAATTGTCTACAGATTCTTGTGTATTTTGATAAATTTCGTCATTTGCATAAATATAAAAGTTGTTCCAGTTTATATCTTTAATGTTTTGAACTTCTTGAATGATAGAATCTAAATTTTCTGGATTTTCAACATAGAAATCTACAACATTAAATTTTCCACTTCCTACATCATCATAATTAACATACAACTTATCTGCTAAATCTGCACTTAAAAACACATAATCATTGTAAACAAAATATCCAGAAAGGTCATAAACTTTCTTGTCATCACTTTCATCTGCTGTATCTCCCATTACTCTAAAAATTCCTATAACCTCCACATCTACAAACGGATCATCACTTAGTGGATCATTTACTACTGTCAAAGTATCACCTAGTTTTAAATTATTTTTTTCTGCATAGGCTTCGCTTATTATAATAGCATTTTCAGTATCTGGTGTAATGTGTTCACCTTCCACTAACTCAAAAATATGTGAGGTAAAATAATTGCTATATTGGGTGTTTATATTTGTAACACTTAAAGTCTGTGAGTCTACTAAATAATCACCTACATATCTGTCTGTTTGATATAAATATTCTCCATCTTTTAAAATAGAAGATATAGAATCAACTGTTGCATTGTAGGCTTTTATTCCTTCAACACTTGCAATTTTTTCTATCATATCATCTGTAATAGGATCAGATGTCAAATAAGTATTTCCTTTTTCGTCTGTTTCCATTCCTCCAGATTCGTAATTTCTCTCTACTGAAAAACTTGTTCCTGTCGCTTCTTTAAATTCTTCTGTTTTTTGTTCTTCTGCATTTAATACTGCTATCCCAGACAAAGTAAGTGTTACAACCATAAATAGAATAAGTAACAGCAAAATACTTACTTTCCACTTTCTAAGTAAATATAAAATACTTCTTTTTAATAAATTCATCTTTCTTTCCTCCTTCGCTCTATTTTTACAACTTAAAAATGGAGTTAAGGTGGATTTAAAATGTTATTTTGATAAAGTCAAAAAAAATAGATAGATTTTACTCTATCTATGGTAATTTAATTGTAAACAATACACCTTTATCTGTATTTTCTACTTTATATGAAATTTTATGATAATCAAATATTGTTTTTGTAATGTATAATCCTAATCCACTCCCTCCTGTGTTCCTACTTCTTGCTTTGTCTACTCTAAAAAATGGATTAAATAATTGTTTTAAATCTTCTTTTTCTATATGTATTCCTGTATTTTCTATTTTCATAACTTTATCATTAAAATCAATAAATACCTTTTCATTTTTTGGAGAATAAATTACTGCATTTCCTACAACATTTGATATTGCATTTTCCATTAGTCTTTCATCTCCGTTAAATTCATAAGTATCTTGAATATTTGTTATGATTTCTATTTCTTTATCCTCTGCTATTCCTTGATATTTTCTACATATATTCTTTAAAGTGTTTGCAAGGTCAAAATATTTTTTATTTAGCTTAAAGTGTTCTTCTTTCATTATTGCAACAGATAAAATCTCTTGTATTATTTTTCCAATATCATCAGTAACTTTTAACGAATGTTTTAAATATTTTTTCGTGTCTTTATATTTTCCTATTTCGTAAATCATCCCCTCTAATTCGCCTTTTAATATAGTTAAAGGTGTTTTCAACTCGTGTGATACTGCTCTAAAAAATTCCGTTTGTAATTTTTCTCTTTCTTTTTCCTTTTCTATATCTTCTTGTAATTGTTGATTTGCTATGGTGAGTTCGTTAATTGTTTCATTTAGTCGCTCTGCCATTGTATCTAAATTATTTGCAAGTACACCTATTTCATCAGTTCGTTCTGTATTACATCTCCAAGTCATATCTAATTTAGTTAGTTTTTTTGATATATTACTTATATTTACAACTGGTTTTGTAATTATTCGTGAGATTATTTGTGCTGCAATTATAGATATTACAAATATTAGCAAAAGAATTACAGGAGTGATTTTTAAGAATACTACCATTATTTGATTTACTGTATTTTCTGATACTGACAATGATAATATATAACTTTCATTTGAATCAGTAAATATAACTTCACTTGAAATAGTTTGAGTTGTAACATTCTGATCTGTATTCTCTCCAAAACTATACACAGTATCTATTCCCTTTAATTGTGCATTTGCACTATAATTTATACAAAAATCATATATTTTGTTCATTCCTTCTTCTAAAGTTTCACTTTCTAGTTCAGATACTAATCTTTTAATCTCTTCTGTATAATTTGAAAGTGTTACAGTTCTATAATTATTAGGCATAACTTTTATTACAATGCCATACATAATAATTCCTAATAATATAAAAACACAAGTCATCATTAAAAATATTTTTAAACACAAACTACTTTTAATTTTCTTTATCAATCCTATATCCCACCCCTCTTACAGTTTCAATATAGTCATATCCTAGTTTTTTACGAATATTTTTAATGTGAGTATTTACTATTTTGTCATCTCCAAAATAATCATAATTCCATATTGAGTTTAGGATATTATCTCTTGTAAAAACTTTGCCTTGATTTTCTAAAAGTAATTTTAATATTTCAAATTCTCTAAATGTCAAAGCTACTTTTTGGTTATCTACAAATACATCATAGTTTTCAATATTCAAGGATATATTTTTGTATTTTAAAACATCAACTTTTTTATTGATATTTTCTGTTCTTCTTAAAATTGCTTCTATATGTTTAAGTACAACAGGCATAGAAAATGGCTTTGTTATATAATCATCTGCAAGTTTATCAAATCCTTTTAATTGACTTTCTTCATCTGTTAATGCTGTCAGTATGATAATTGGTACATTACTATTTTTTCTTATCATTTCACAGACTACAAATCCGTCAATTTTAGGCATCATTATATCTAATAAGACCAGATCATAATTATTATTCTGTATAAGATTTATTCCTTCTAAGCCATCATCTGCCGTATTAACTTCATATTTAGCACTTTCTAAAAATTCTTTTATTATATTTTGTATGTTTTTTTCATCCTCTATCACTAATATTTTTTTCATTCATTTTTCCTCCAGATTTATTATATATCTTAATTGTGTAGTTTGGGTGGAGTTATATAAAAAAATTTAAAAATCTAAAAGAGAATCACTATTTCTAATGATTCTCTCTCGAAAATAAAAGGGGATGTTTTGTGTGCTAATTGCTTCATCTACAATTAGCACTGTATTAATTAACTGTTTTTGCATTTGAATAAATTTGCTCCAATTTTGTATCTGGATAATGTTCATCAAAAAAATTATCTATATATCCACTAGCTGCAATATTATTTTTTCTTTCTAACTGTCTTGCTCCTGCCATTCCAGAAATAATAATATCAAATGCAATAAACAACACTAAAAACGCAGTAACACATTTAAAATTTGTATTTTTACACCAATCTTTTAAGTAATTTATTAGTGGTAAAACAAATTTTACAAATAAAACTCCACCTGTTCCCCAATACAAGCAATGCAATAAACTTGTTCTTCCGTCTATATTAAATAATAAATTACTATAATCCCAAGATATTGTTCCAAACCAAGTTTCCTGTAAGTATGAAAATAAATATTCTACTATTCCTCCAAGTAACATTGTTATAAAGAATATCTTTATATAGCTTTTCTTTCTTATATTTGAAATAACTAAATAATAAGCGACAAGACCTACTCCATATACTTGTATAAACGGTCCAAATAAAAGTCCTTGCCTTGATACAAAATGTCCGTTTTGTACTAAACCAACAATCATTTCTATACCATAGCCTAATATACTACCTATTAAAAATATCCAAAATATTTTTGTTAGTTTTTGTATAATATTTTCTTTATCTACTATCATAATTGAATTGCTTGTTTCTTCCATTTTTTCTATATTTACTCCTCTTTTAATATTATAAAATACAATTCTTATGATTCTTTTTATTAATTCTTAATTTTTTATAAATTTTATTATACTATTTCTGTTTCTATTGGATATGACATATTATTTAGTTCATATACAACTGCTACATCTTTGCTTTCTGCTATTTTATCTTCTTTTACGAAAGCATATATCACTAAACCTATTATTGCAATTACTGCAAGTATTACAAAAGCAATAAATACTTTTAATAATTTTAAAATTAGTCCTGATAATTTTTCTACATTGCTTTCTTCTTTCATTTATTTATCCTCCATTTTATATTTCCTCTTTTTTAGAGGATGTTGTGCTAATTGCTTCATCTACAATTAGCACAGTAGTTCTATTCTGCTTGTCTTAGTATTTCATTTGCCTCATCTTCTGTTAAATATTCGTTTTCTATCATCTTTTCCATTACTTGCCTTTGTCTTTGTTTTGCTAAATCTGGATTTTTAGTTGGTGCATAAACTGATGGTGCATTTGGAATACCTGCAAGTAATATACATTCATAGTCAGTCATTTCGTCTAATTCTTTATTAAAGTAGCCTCTACAAGCCTCTTTTACTGTATAATAGCCATCTCCAAAGAAAATGTTGTTTACATACAGTTCAAATATATCTTCTTTTGAGTAATTATCTTCGATTTTCCAAGCAATAAATACTTCAGCAATTTTTCTTTCCATCTTCTTTTCTTGTGTAAAGTACATATTTTTTGCTAATTGTTGTGTTATTGTACTTCCACCTTCTACATAAGACATTGCTTTTATATCATTTATAGCTGCTCTACCTATTGCAATTATATCTATTCCATTATGCTTATAAAATCTCTTATCTTCTACACTTATTACTGCATTTACATACATTTGTGGTAATTCTGAAAACTCTGCATAATTTTCTTTTGACCTTATTTCTTCTACTTTTTCTTCAAGAGGCATATTTTCTATTGCTTCTTTATACATATTATAACCATTACCAATGAATAATAGTGCTATACTCATTCCAATTAGTATCAAGAAAATTAATACTTTAAATAACTTTTTCATCTTTTACCACCTTGTATAATATAGTAAAGTTAAAATTTAATATATTATACTTCTTATCCTTTCTTTTTACATTTATTTTTTCTTATCCTTCTACATTCATTGCTGTTTTAACATCTTCTGGCAATTCACTTTCTTGTACTTCTTTCCAATTTACAACTCCACGAATTTGCATTACTTCTAATTCCAAATAGGCATCTTCTCTTAATTCTCTGCTTGTTTTAAATTTGATTTCTTTTTCTTTTCCATTTTTGTTATATGCTGTTAATGTGTATTCGTACTTCATACCTCCTGATTCGGTAATTTCTTGTATTTTTGTATTGTCTATTTGTGTATAATATAAGTCTTTATGTATTACTAAAAAGTAGTATGCTCCTACTATTAAAGCTATCACTATAATTACTGCTATTATCATTGGCAATTTTTCTTTAAAACTTTCCATTTTCAATACCTCCTACTCTGATACTATATCGACATTTCCAGTAAAGTTATTTGTTTTAATTATTAAATAATAACTTTTTTCTTTGACATCAATAGTTTTCTCTATTTCTCCAGTATCACTTATTAAAATTTCATTTTTAGTTCCTAGTTTGTTTATAATTTCTATATCTCCATTTTGTTTATATACTTTTATTTTAAGTTTTATGGTATTTCCATTTTCTCTATCTAAAGCAGTACCACCAAATATAGTTTCTTCCTTTGTTGTATTATTATAGTTTGCTTTGTATGTTCCAACATATTCATCAAGTCCAAATGTTCTTTCTCCTTGTATTTTATTATCACTTGTAATTCCTAAACTCGAAACATCTTGTAAAAAGTTATTATAAGTATTCATAGCACTATCTTTTGAAACTGCACTATTCGTAAAAATGCTTGTAAAAAAACTAGCTCCTAAAATTATTAGTCCAACTATAAATACTATAATTAATTTAAAGAAACCGAACATAGCACTATTCCTCCTCTTTAATTATGTTCTTGCTTCCAAAATATGTTGCTAGGAAATATAATCCATAAATTGCTCCAATGATTACTGCTGTTACAATAATTGATGGTAGTAATTCATCTGGTGAAGCAAGGGCTGCAAGAATTGATAAGATAAATTTAATTCCAAATATTGAATGTACTATCGCTAAAGTAAGTGGCATCATGAAGAATATGAATATTTGTCTAAATAGTGCTTGATTTATCATTTTTTCATCACAACCAATTTTTCTTAATATTGTATATCTTTGTTTGTTGTCAGAACTTTCCGTAAGTTGTTTTAATGCTAAAATAGCTGAACTTGCAATAAGGAATACAATACCTAAATAAATTGCTATAAATATGATAATTGTTGATAAACCTTTACTAGCTTCTGTTAAGCTAATTTTTGTCATTCCTTCAAGATTTATTTCTTTTTCTGATAAATTGTCAAGTAATTCACTATCAACTTCACCTGCAAGAACATTATTTAACTCAATTTTTTCTTCTTCAGTTTCTGCATTATAGTTAGCTGCTAAAAAGTATTGTTCTGTATTTTCTTCTTTTATCTCAAAACTATCTGGAACTAATATAATACCTGCATTCATATTGCTAGTACTCATAAGTACAAAACCATCTTTACATTCTTTGTATTTTGCATGATATGTTTTTCCGTTTATTTCTATATCAGAATTTTGTTTTAATGCTTCATCTCTTATATTTATCATTTGTTCAAAATCACAAAGAACCATATATTCATCATCGTTCAAGCTATATTGTTCTTCGCCATATAATTTTGCAATTTTGTTATAGTCTGATATTTTAATTACTGATTCTGGTGTATCATAAGTTAGCATTGAAAATTGTGTTTTAGCTTTTTCATAGTAATTTCCTAAACTATACTTTAAAGTCCATTCTGGTATTGCATATATAGGTATTTCTACAATATCTTTTAAATTATTCATATCATATCCGTTTGTTTCAAGTGTATAACTTACTGGATGTCTTGAATCTTCTATTTGTTCTTCTGTATTATATATTGTTTTTCCACTATATGAGCTTACATAACTTTCTGGCAAATATGCTGTTTTATATAAATTAACATCTACAGGTGTAAATTTTTCTAATTGTGAATCCAATGCTGATTGTATTGATAAACTGCTTGATAATGCACTAATTGTCATAAATAACATTAAACAAATAACTGTCATACTAACTATATTAGTATTTATTTTGTTATTTAATTGTCTTAATACAAACATATTTGTTCCTTTTAAATAAACACTTTTTCTTGTTTGTATAAGTCTTAATATAAATCCTGATAATGACCAAAATACTCCAACTGTTCCAATTACTCCCATTAGAATTGGCTTTAATAATTGTTCACCTGTTCTTAATTCATAAACTCCACCAGTTACTAGATAATAGGCATATCCAAGTAGTACACTTGATGCTATAAATATAAGTATTGAAATAATTGGATTTTTTAATTTAACCTTTTCGTTTTTCTTTACTGCTGTTAGTAAATTGATTAGTTTATATCTTGAAATAGTTAATGTATTAAATATTATTACTGCAATATACATTACTGCAAAATATATACAAGTCTTTATACAAGCATCTTTTGAAAATACAAATGTAAATTCACTCATATCTGCTTCAAATAATTTTGCAACTAATATAGACATAAACTGTGATGCAAATATTCCTATAAATAGTCCAACTGCTAATGATAAAATTCCAATTAGTATTGTTTCAAGTAAAATAATTCCAGATATTTGCCTTCTGCCCATACCAAGCGACATATATATACCAAATTCTCTTTTTCTTCTATTTATTAAAAAGTTATTTGCATATACAATTAGAAATCCTAGAACTATAGCAATAAATACTGAAACCATCCCAAGCATTTGAATTAATAATTGTATCATCTCTCTGGTTGACTGTGATACTTCTATCATTGCTTGTTGACTGTCTATACTATTGAACATATAGAATATCGCTACACCTAATACTAAAGTTAAAAAGTATATTGCATAGTCTTTAAAACTCTTTTTCATATTTCTAAAAGATAACTTAAATAACATCGTTCAAATCACCTCCAAGAAGTGTTTGCACCTCGATTATTTTTTCAAAGAATTGTTTTCTTGTGTCCTCACCTTTTACTAATTCATTGAATATCTTTCCGTCTTTAATAAATATAATTCTTTCTGCATAACTAGCTGTAAAAGCATCATGTGTTACCATTAAAATTGTAGCACCTAATTTTTGATTTAAGTGTTCAAATGTTTCTAATAGTTGCCTTGCTGACTTTGAATCTAATGCTCCAGTTGGCTCGTCTGCAAGTACCATTTTTGGATTTGTTATAATTGCTCTTGCACTTGCAACTCTTTGTTTTTGCCCTCCAGAAATTTGATAAGGATATTTATTTAGTATTTCTGATATTTCAAGTTTTTGTGCTATTTCTTTTACTTTCTTATCTATTTCGTGTGAATTTACTTTTTGAATTGTTAAAGCAAGTGCGATATTTTCATAAGCCGTTAAAGTATCTAACAAGTTAAAATCTTGAAATATAAATCCTAATTCTTCCCTTCTAAATTTGTTTAGCTTATTTCCTTTTAATTTTGTAATGTCTTGATTATTTATAATAATCTTTCCTGCTGTTACTCTGTCTATTGTTGAAATACAATTTAATAATGTTGTTTTACCTGATCCTGATGCTCCCATTATTCCAACAAATTCTCCCTCTCCAACATTAAAACTAATACCATCTATCGCCTTTGTTAAATTTGATTTATTTCCATAGTATTTTTCAATGTTTTTTACCTCTAATACATTACTCATTATAAAATCTCCTTTCCTATGTTCTAACTATATTATAAAACTTTAAATATTTCCTTGCCATTTTTTAATCTTACATTTGTCTTACATTTTTGTAAGATAAGAAAAAATAGCCCCTATAAAAAGAGCTATTAAAAATTCGTATAACTACTCTTTGGAAAGATTATTCTAACTTCTGTTCCCTTATCTTTTTCAGAATTTAATTCTATTCCTAATCCTAGTCTATCACATAATTTTTTACATAGATATAAACCAATTCCAGTTGATTTTTGACCTATAATTCTTCCATTTTCTCCAGTAAAACCTCTTTCAAATACTCTTGTTATTTCTCCCTTTTTAATTCCAATTCCATTATCTTTAATATATAAAATTACTTTATCGTTTTTTTCTTGTGAAGAAATTTCTATCTTCTTGTTTTCTTTTTTTGAGTATTTTATAGCATTTTGTATAATCTGATTTATAATGAATACTGCCCATTTACTGTCTGTATATACTTCTTCATCTTTTAAATTTGAAAGTTCTATTGATACTTTTTCATTTAAAAGTGTAGTTTTATTCTTTAAAATTGCTCCATTTACGATTTCTTTTAGGTTTGTTTTATTTATAATATAATCTTTTTCTACTGCATTACTTCTGGCATAGAATAAGGCTTGTTCTGTATAGTTTTCTACCTTATCTAATTCTTCATCTATGCTTTTTGTTACTTCATTTTTATTATTTTCTATAATCATTTTACTTGCTGCAATAGGTATTTTAACTTCGTGAATCCATAGTTCAATATATTCTTTATAATCTTCTTGAATATTTTTGTAATAGTTTACATTTTCAAGCATTGACTTTCCTGTATCTTGCAATATATCTTTTAATATTTTGCCTTCTATAAAATTAGGTGTTTTTATTATTTCAGAAATTAAATATTTTTCTTTTAATTCTTCCATGTTTTTTATTAATTCATTATAGTAATCTTTTTTCTTTTTATATTCAATTAATATTGCAAGTGCCATTACAAAAACAATAATAAATGCACAATATACTCTTATTAAAATACTAATATTGTAAGCAAGTAATAAAATTTCTACACTCACTAAAGCAAGTATTGTACCAATAATTAAAACCATTTTTTCTTTTATATAATCTCTAAATCTCATTTTAATATATAACCTTGTCCTCTCCTTGTTTCGATTCTATCTACAAGTCCTAATT
>UMIY01020363.1_pt1 | contig 18228 bp, 14 predicted proteins | sample 1965921 | NCBI WGS metagenome assembly UMIY01 (sample SAMEA4836134, study PRJEB28245) | human gut metagenome | biome: gut microbiome; material: fecal sample | place: Denmark | collected 2008
TAGTAATAAGGCAAGCATTTCAGTAAGTACAAATACAAGTTATCAAATAGAATACCAAGTTGGAGCAATTACAGAAGGTAGCTGGACAGGAATAGCTAATAATGGTACTATTTCAAATCTAAACTATGGCGATACAGTATATGCAAGACTTACAGATGGAGTAAACCATGGCGAATATGCGACAGCAAGTATAGATGATAAAACAAATCCACAAGCAGCGACAATAAGTTTAAGTGGAAATGAAGCAACAACAAAAGAAAGCATAACAGCAACAGTTACATTAGTAGATAATGAAAGTGGAGTAGATGTAACAGGAAGTAAATGGATATATAATGCAAATGCAGGAAGTATAGGAATAGACGAAGCAAGTTATACAAATAGCTTTACAGTAAATCCAGAAGAATTAACATTATCAACAGAAACAGCTGGAAAATATTACTTACATGTGTTAACGAAAGATATTGCTGGAAATAAAATAGAAATTGTATCAGAAGCAGTAATAATAGAGCAAGCACCGCCAGATATGAGCGATGCAAAGCCAAATCCAGGAGAAGATGGACCAGAGTTTGGAACAAACACACCAATACAAGATGACCAAGGTAACACAGTAGTAATCCCAGGAGGATTCCACTTAGATAAAGATAGTGGCACAAGTGTAGAAGAAGGAATAGTAATAGAAGATAATAATGGAAACCAATTTGTGTGGATACCAACAGGAACATACAATGTAACCGAAGCAGTAGACAATGATGGAACAAAAGATGGAAAATTGACAAATAATTTAAGTAGAAGAATTTGGGGAGGTATAAATCAAATTGTAACACCAACAGAAATTAGTGAAGATACAGGAATAGAAGTTAATACTTGTACTTTTTATGGAGAAAAATCTGCTGAAATAGATGCATTTAAAAATAGTGTAAGTATGTATGGAGGTTTTTACATCGGAAGATATGAATTAGGATATGATGGAGCTATGCCTGGATATGCTATCAAAGCTGGTTTAGTACCAACAGGATATATAAGTAAAGACGAATCTATGGAAAATATAGAAAGAATATGTAGTGAAAACACATACGTAAAATGTGAGTTAATAAGTAGTTATGCATGGGATACAGCATTAAACTTTATATGTCAAACAAATTCAGAAGGATATGTTTTGGCAACGACAACAAGTAGCAGTTATGGAAATATAGGAACAGGAGGAAATACGCGAAATACAGGAGCATATGCAGCAGATAACTATAGTAATATTCATGACTTATTAGGAAATTGTTATGAATGGACTACAGAATATAGCTCTGATATTGCTAACAGTTATCATGGAGTATCTAGAGGAGGTAGTACGTACAGTGGTAATGTGTTTGCAGCTTATAGAGAAAACTTGAATGAACGCTATACTGGAGCATATTTTTCAGCCCGTCCACAACTATATATAAAATAAATTAACTGTTTGCTTTAACATATTGATAACAAAATTTCTTCACAAGAGCAAGCACAAAAATTTCAAAAACCCCTTGAACTTTACGTAAATATGTGATATTATATTTGCATTGAATTTATAAAAACCATAATAAAGGACAAGATAAATATAAGTGCTATCTTACAGAGAGCCATGTAAGCTGAGAGTTGGCAGATAAGTGTATATTTGTTATCACCTTTTAGTTGCTTGATTGAACGAATTTATATCATAAAATGTAATTTTATTAAATTAAGTCGTATGCTTGCGTTAAAAGCAATTGAGAGAAAAGAATAAGAAAAACAGATATAAATTCTTTTAAAATAGGTGGTACCGCGGAAACAAAGCTATTTCGTCCTAAAGATGAAGTAGCTTTGTTTTTATTTTAGCTTAAGAAGGTCTGTCCCCAAAACGACAAGGTTGTCGTTTTTAGGCCTGTCCCTATAGCGACAAAAAGAGGAGGAATTACGATGAGTGAAGAGAAAAAAGATTACGGAAAAACATTGAATTTGCCAAGTACTGACTTTCCTATGAGAGCCAGCTTGCCAGAAAGAGAACCACAAATTCAAAAGGATATTTTTGATAATGGTTTGTATGAAAAAATATTGAAGAAGAATGAAGGCCACAAAACTTTTATACTACACGATGGACCTCCATATGCAAATGGAGAGATTCATGCTGGACATGCCTTGAATAAGATTTTGAAGGATACTATTGTAAGATATAAATCTTTGAAAGGATATTATTCACCATACATTCCAGGTTATGATACACATGGTATGCCTACAGAAAAGAAGGCTATCGAAAAGTTAGGACTAGATAGAAGTAAAATACCTGTAACAAAGTTTAGAGATACTTGCAAGGAGTTTACAAGTAATTACAAAGAAGTTCAAACAGAAGGGTTTAAAAAACTTGGCGTTTTAGGTGATTGGGAGCATCCATATGTAACATATGACCCTAAAATGGAAGCTAGACAAATAGGTGTATTTGGAGATATGTACAAAAAGGGATATATCTACAAAGGTTTAAAACCTGTTTACTGGTGTACAGATTGTGAGACTGCTTTGGCTGAGGCAGAGATTGAGTATAAAGATGTAACAGGAACATCTATATATGTTAAGTTTCCTGTAGAAGATGCAAAAGGAAAATTTGATGAAAAAAATACTTTCTTTGTAATTTGGACAACAACTCCATGGACACTTCCTGGAAACCTTGCAATAACTATAGGAGAGGATTTTGATTATAGCATAGTTGAAGTGGCAAAAGGAGAAAATACAAATTTTGTAGATGGTAATACAGTTGAAAGATATATTATAGCTTCTGAGCTTGTAGACAAGGTTATGGAGCTTGCTGGAATTAAAGAATATACAGAAGTTCAAAAATTAAAAGGTAAAGAGCTAGAAGGTGTGCTTTGCAAGCATCCATTCTTAGATAGAAGCTCTGTAGTTATAATGGGTAGCGAAGATACAGTAGATGTACAATTAACAGAAGGTACAGGTGCTGTTCATACTGCTCCTGGTTATGGTAAAGAGGACTATTTAGCAGGTCTAAAAAATGGACTTGATATAGTAGTTACTGTAGACGAAAAAGGTCACCAAACAGAAGGCGCTGGACCATTTGCAGGAATGTTCTATGCTAAGTCTAATAAAGAGATAACAAAATGGCTTGAAGAGAATGGTTATCTATTAAAAGCAGTAGATATAGCTCACTCATATCCACATTGTTGGAGATGTAAAAAGCCAGTTATATATAGAGCTACGGACCAATGGTTTGCATCTGTTGATGGATTTAGAGATGCTGCACTAAAAGCAATAGAAGGAGTAAGATGGATACCAGCTTGGGGTGAAGAAAGAATTGCAAGCATGGTAAGAGATAGAAATGATTGGTGTATTTCAAGACAACGTACATGGGGTGTTCCACTTCCAATTTTCTATTGTAAAGACTGTGGTGAGCCATATGTAACAGAAGAGTCAATAAAGAAAATCCAAGATATATTTAGAGAAAAAGGCTCTAATGCATGGTATGACATGACTGAAGAAGAGCTAATGCCTGATGGCTCAAAATGCGCAAAATGTGGCTCTACACATTTTAAAAAGGAAACTGACATCATGGATGTATGGTTTGATTCTGGATCAACACATCAAAGTGTTTTAGTTGAGCGTGGACTTCCATATCCAGCAGATTTATATTTAGAGGGAAATGACCAATATAGAGGCTGGTTCCAATCATCACTTTTAACATCAGTTGCAACAAATGGAATTGCACCATATAAACAAGTTATAACACATGGATTTGTAACAGATGGACAAGGAAGAAAAATGTCAAAGAGTCTTGGTAATGGTGTTGCACCAAGTGATGTGGCAGATAAATATGGAGCAGATATATTAAGACTTTGGGCACTTTCTGCAGATTATACTGGAGAGGTAAGTTTATCAGATGATATTTTAAAACAAATATCAGAAGTGTATAGAAAAATAAGAAATACAGCAAGATATATATTAGGAAATACATTTGACTATGAGCCAGAAAATCCAGTAAAATATGAAGATTTAGAAGAAATAGATAAATGGGCACTAACTAGACTAAATAAGTTAGTAAAAGATTGTACTGAAAATTATGATAACTATAGCTTTAACAACTGCTATCATGATATAAATCAATTCTGCGTAATAGATATGAGTAATTTCTATTTAGATATTATAAAAGATAGATTATACACATATAAAAAAGATTCTAAAGAAAGAAAATCAGCACAAACTACAATGTATATAATATTGGATAGTTTAGTAAAAATTCTTACTCCAATGATTCCATTTACAGCAGAAGAAATTTGGAAAGCAATGAAACATACTGGAAATGAGGAAGTAGAAAGTGTAATGCTTACTGATTTCCCAGAAGTAAACGATAAATATGATAATGCAGAAATAACAGAGAAATGGGATAGAATTATAAAACTTAAAGATATAGTAGCAAAAGAGCTAGAGAATGCTAGAGCGGCAAAGACTATAGGACACTCTTTGAATGCTAAGGTTACAATTTTTGCAGAAGGAGAGCAATATAAATTCTTAAAAGAAAATGAAGAATTACTAAAAACTGTATTTATTATATCTGCATTAGAAATAAAAGAAAATGAAAGAAAAGATGAAGTAAAACTTGGAGTTAAAGTAGAGCAAGCACCAGGAGAAAAATGCGAAAGATGCTGGATGTATTCTGAAACAGTTGGAGAGGATAAGGAAAATCCTACAATCTGCCATAGATGCAGTGAGAATATAAAATAATGAAAGGAAATGAAAATGCAGGTATCGGATTTCAATTATGATTTACCAGAAGAATTAATAGCACAAGTACCAATAGAAAAAAGAGATGAATCAAGATTAATGGTGCTAAATAGAGAAAAACAAACAATAGAGCATAAAACTTTTAAAGAAATAATTGACTATTTAGAGCCAGGCGATTGTTTAGTACGAAATAATACAAAAGTAATACCAGCACGTATATATGGAAGAAAAGCAACTGGTGCACATGTGGAATTTTTGCTACTAAACAATATAGAAGGAGATATATGGGAATGCATAGTAAGGCCAGGTAATAAACTTCATGTGGGAACAAAGGTGCTTTTTGGAGAAAATAATAAGAAGAATGTGGCCATAGATAATAACAAAGCAAATAAAAGTGCCGTGGCTAATAACAGCAATAAAGAAAGCGAAAAAGCATTACTAGAAGCGGAAATATTAGAAATAATGCCAGGTGGAACTAGAAAAGTAAAATTTTATTATGATGGAATATTTAACGAAATTCTAGATAAAATAGGACTTATGCCACTTCCACCATATATACACGAAGAGCTAAAAGAAAAAGATAGATATCAAACTGTTTATGCAAAATATGAAGGCTCAGCAGCTGCTCCTACAGCAGGATTGCATTTCACACCAGAATTGCTTAAAAAAATTGAAGAAAAAGGTGTGGATATAGCAAATGTAACTTTGCATGTTGGAATAGGAACATTTAGACCTGTAAAAGAAGAAAAGGTTGAAGACCATGAAATGCATTCAGAGCACTTCTACATTAAACAAGAAGATGTGGAAAAAATAAATAGAGCAAAGAAAAATGGAAAAAGAGTAATCGCAGTAGGAACTACATCATGTAGAGTACTAGAAACAATTGCAGATGAAAATGGAATGGTAAAAGAAACAGAAGGAGATACACAAATATTTATATATCCAGGCTATAAATTCAAATGCTTAGATGGATTAATTACTAACTTCCATTTACCACAATCTACTTTGTTAATGCTAGTATCAGCATTGGCAGGAAAAGATTATATACTAAAAGCTTACAACGAAGCTGTAAAGGAAAGATACCGTTTCTTTAGTTTTGGAGATGCAATGTTTATTTATTAATTGAAGCTTGGACAGAAGGGACACTCCTTTTTGTCCAAGTATGAAAAGGAGAGAAAGAATGAAACCAGCAGTAACATATGAATTATTACATGTGGATAAAAATTCGGGTGCAAGAAGGGGTGTGGTACATACGCCTCATGGAGATATTCAAACTCCAGTGTTTATGCCTGTTGGAACTCAGGCAACTGTAAAATCTATGACGCCTGAAGAATTAAAAGAAATAGGTGCACAGATTATTTTGTCAAATACATACCATTTGTATCTAAGACCTGGACAAGATATTGTAAAAGAAGCTGGAGGGCTTCACAAGTTTATGAATTGGGACAGACCAATTTTAACTGATTGTGGTGGCTTTCAAGTGTTTAGCTTGGCAGCTCTTAGAACTATTACAGAGGATGGAGTTGAATTTCGCTCACACTTAGATGGAAGCAAGCATTTCTTTTCACCTGAAAGTGTAATAAAAACCGAAGAAGATCTAGGCGCGGATATTATTATGTCTTTTGATGAATGTGTAGAATATCCTGCAAGTTATGAATATACAAAACAGTCTATGGAAAGAACAACAAGATGGGCTAAACGTTGCAAAGCTGCCCAAAAAAGGGACGACCAAGCTATTTTTGGAATTATTCAGGGAGGATTTTACGAAGATTTAAGAAAGCAAAGTGCAGAAGATTTAATCGCACTAGATTTTCCAGGCTATGCCATAGGTGGAATAAGTGTAGGAGAGCCTAAAGAAGAATTTTTAAAAATGCTATATTTTACAGCTCCACTAATGCCAGAAAATAAACCTCGTTATCTAATGGGAGTAGGTACACCAGATTATCTAATCGAATCAGCACTAGCTGGAATTGATATGTGTGATTGTGTATTACCTACAAGAATTGCACGTAATGGAACTGCAATGACATGGAATGGAAAAGTTGTTGTAAGAAATGCAACATATGAAAGAGATTGGGGACCATTGGACCCAGAGTGTGATTGCTATACCTGCAAAAACTACACACGTGCATATATACGCCACTTAATAAAAACAAATGAGATATTGGGTGTAAGATTATTATCAATTCATAACATAAACTTCTTGACTAAATTAATGGAAAAGGTTAGAATAGAAATAGAGCATGACAATTTATTAGAATTCAAAAAAGAATTCTATAAAAAGTATGGATACACAAATGATTAAAACAACTCGGAGCTAGGGCATGCTTATAATAAGAGTCCCTATGAAATGGAGGAAAGTAGAAGTGGATTTATTAGAAAATGAAGAGTTTAACAAAAAAAGAGCAAAGTCTAAAAAATTAATGATGATTATTATTGTTTTAATTGTTCTATTACTTATAGTTAGCATGGTATTGCTATACATGATTTATGAGGTGCAAAGAACTACTTTAAAAGTGAGTTTAGATAGAGCAAATGTAAATAACTTTGCAAGTGATATGTTTGTATTTGAAGATGATAAACTATATGTAGATATAAAAGCATATGCGGAATTATTGGGATATGAAACATATAATGGTGATTATAAATCTGGGAAATATTCAGAGGATAGGAATAATTGCTACATAACAAGCCAAAATGAAATTGCTTCATTTACATTAAATTCAAATACAATTTATAAAAAAGTTACGAGCAATGAAGATTATGAATATTTTGATTTAGAAGAGCCAGTAAAGTTAATTAACGATAAACTTTATATAATACAAAAAGGTATTGAAATAGGAACAAATAGTAAAATACAATATGACGCAAGCAATAATAGGATTTCAATATTATCTTTAGATTATATAGTAGATACTTATGCAAATAATTTCCAAAATGCAGTAGTTGTGGATGCAAATACAGATTTTAATAATAAGAAGGCATTATTATATAATTTAGTAGTAGTAACAAATACGGATGGACATTATGGTGTATATAATTCTTCTGGACAAGAAATAATTGGTACGAAATATACAAGCATAACATTTAAAGAAGATAGCCAAGAATTTACTGTTAGAACAGATGAAGGAAAAATGGGTATATTAACATCAGATGGAGCAACTAAAATCGAGCCAAATTATACCGATATAAAGCAAATAAGTAGAGAGCTTAATTATTACTTGGTTAACAATAATAATAAATATGGAGTAATCAATCAAAATGGAAATATAGTTATCTACTTAGAATATGACAAAATAGGCATTGACGAAAGTAATTTTAATCCCAATGGAATAAATAATGCATATATTTTATTTGAAAAATGTATCCCTGTTAGACAAAATAACAAATGGGGAATACTAGATATAAATGGCAATGTTATATTACCAATTGAATATGATAACATTGGTTGCATAGGAGGAGGACAATCAAATAGTAACAGCAATAATGTTTTGGTTATTCCTCAATATGAAGCAATCGTTGTTGGAAAAGAAGATAAATATGGAATAATAAATACAAATGGTGAAGAATATGTGCCTAGAATGCTAGACACGGTATATTCGATTACCTCTTCAGGAGAAGATAAATATTATATGTCGTTTACTTGGCCAGAAGAAAATGGTCAGCAAGTAACATATGATGTAGACCAATATTTTGAGGAGCATGTTGTGCAAACACCAGAGACACCAGAAATAGACCAAAATTTAATAGCAAATGAAACTACAACGCAAAATACTGTTGATGCAAATACGCAAACTATACCAGAAAACACTGCTGATTCAAATACTCAGACTGAAGACACATCAAGTAATGTAGCACAACAATAAAAATAAACCATTGAAGTCAAGGTGACAGATTTTTATCTGTCACCTTGTTTTAATATAAGCCAGAAACAGAATTCCTAAAAAAATGAATAAAAATTCAATTAGTAAAATATATATAAATAAATGAATAAATTGGATTTTAATTGAGAGGGATGATGTGGTTATGTCAATTAGCAATATTGCTTCTATAAAAAAGGTGGAAGATGTTACAAAAGATAAAAATATATTCAAAGTCATAAAAGGAAGTATTATATCAATTATAATAACATTAATAGCGCTCACTATATATGCAGCAGTACTTTCATATACGACTGTTTCAGAATCAACTATGGTGCCGGTTGTAATAATTATAACAGGAATTAGTATATTAATAGGAAGCTCAATAAGTAGCATAAGTATTAAGAAAAAGGGAATAATTAATGGAGGGTTAGTTGGACTTATATATATAATTTTTCTTTATATATTATCAAGCATTGTGTTTGCTGGATTTAGCCTAAATATGAATTCAATTATTATGATTATTGTGTCAATTTTAACAGGAATGATTGGTGGAATTATTGGTGTTAATCTTAAGTGAAACAAAAATTTGTTGCTAGATAATGGTTAATAAAACTTTAAAGTCCGCGCAGGGAGTTTCTAATTAAAATAGCTGAGCGGAGCAGGGAGCTCCGTCGGGACGTAGCGAGGCTATTTTAATTAGAACTACCGTTGCAGGACAAAAATGATTTAAAAACCATTATCTAGCAACAAATTTTTTGAAAATTTTACTGAAATAGTTGATATTTTTAGGATTTTAGGATAAAATTATAAGGTATATTTATCTTTCGATAAATAAATACGGAGGAAAGTATGATAACTTTTGATGATGTGAAAAATAATATAGAGGTGAAAGCTTTAGTTGAAGGAGCACAAAAGCAATTAAATGCTTTAGGATATACAGAGCATTCTGTAAGGCATGTTACATTAGTTTCAAATCGTGCTGCCGAAGTTTTAGAAACATTAGGTTATCCTGAGGAAAGAATAGAGCTAGCTAAAATTGCTGGATATATGCATGACATTGGAAATTGTGTAAATAGAGTAGACCATGCACATACTGGAGCAATTCTTGCATATCAAATTCTAAAGGGTATGGGGATGGATTCTAGAGCAAGAACAGAAATAATGATGGCAATCGGTAACCATGATGAGCAAACTGGAACAGCGGTAAGTGATATCTCAGCAGCATTAATTTTGGCAGATAAATCCGATGTTCACAGGTCTAGAGTAGTAAATAAAAATATTTCTTCATTTGATAAACATGATAAAGTAAATTATGCTGTTACAAATGCAGAGTTTACAATAAGTAAAGAAGAAAGAAAAGCATCATTAAATCTAACAATTGATACAAAAATCTCTCCAGTTCTTGATTATTTTGAAATATTTATGGACAGAACAATGATGAGCAAGCATGCTGCAAAATATTTAGGAATTTGGTTTGAGCTTATTATTAATGATACTAAACTATTATAATTTGGTTTATAGGTAAATCCTTTAAAAACCTAAATTTTTTAATAAGGAATGTAGCAAAATGAATAGAAAATTAAAAATAACATTTATAACATTATTAATTGTACTTTTAGCATTAATTTCTTTTGTGGGATTATTTGTACAAGACACAAAATTTATGAAAAACATATTACCAGAATATAAGCTAGGAATGGACTTAGAAGGGCACAGAGCAGTTACAATTAATGTAAGTGATGATACTGAAACAGTATATTATGATGCTGATGGAAATGAAGTAGAAGAAGAAGCTGAAGGTGGTACAAGCGAGGAAGTACCAGTTAATAGTGAAGAAAATTTGACTAAGGAAAATTATGAAAAGACAAAACAAATAATTGAAAACAGATTAAAAGATTTAGCTATTTCTGAATATTTAATTCGTTTAAATGAAGATAATGGCTCTATTACAGTCCAAATGCCAGAAGATGATATGACAGATATTGCCTCTCAATTTTTATATCGTATTGGAAGATTTACAATAGAAGATGAAGATGGACAAGTTCTTATGGATAATTCGAATTTAGAAATGGTACAAGTTGGATATACTACATCAACATCAGGAACAACTATATACTTAGCTTTCACATTTAATGATGATTCAGTAGAAAAACTTAAAGAAATTACTAACACATATGTTGAAAGTACTGACGAAGAAGGAAATGATACAAGTAAACAAGTATCAATCAAAGTAGATGACACCTCTTTAATTGATACAACGTTTGATTCAGAAATATCAAATGGTGTATTGCAATTAACACTAGGAACAAGCACAGACAGTGAAATGATTAATGCATATTTGCAACAAGCAACTAATATAGCAATATTATTAAACAATGGTAATCTACCAATAACATACACTATAGAGCAAAATAGATTTATAAAATCAGATATAACTTTAAGTGATGCATTTATACCAGCAATTGTATTAGGCGCTATTTTACTAATTGGATTTATTGTATTAATTGTAAAATATAGAAAATTAGGATTATTAGCAATAATATCTTATATAGGTTATATGGCTATACTTTTAATAGTAATAAGATATACAAACTTAGTAATTACAATGGAAGGAATTTTTGCAATACTAATATCTGCAATATTAAATTATATTTTACTAATTTATGTATTGCAAGCATTAAAGAAAACAGATAAAAATAGAGAAGAATATAAGAATGTATTTAACAAATCTATGAAGTCTATGCTATTAGTGCTAATACCAACAATGATAATAGGTATAGCTATGTGCTTTGCTGCATGGCTTCCAGTATATAGTTTTGGAACTATAATGTTCTGGGGAGTATTAATAATAATGATTTATAATGCACTTATAACAAGAATACTTTTCTTAAATAGTATAAAAGAATAGCAAAATAGAGAAAGGAAGATATTAGAATGAAAAAAATAATATATGCAGTTTTAATATGTGTTATAATTGCAGGAATTGTAATTATTGCCACACTTGGCTTAAACGCAGATATCATATATAGTAAAAATGTACAAATAGACGTATATATAGGAAAAATAGTTGATATAAAAGATATAGAAAGCATTGCTCGAGAGGTATTTCCAGGAGAAAGAATAATAGTACAGGAAATAGAGCTTTTCCAAGATATGGTTTCTATAACGATATCAGATAATAGAACTGAAGAAGAGTTAAATACAAAAATAGAAGAATTAAATACAAAAATAAATGAAAAATATGAGCTAGAAAACTCAGTAGATGATATATCGGTAACACATAATCCAAAAATAAAATTATCTAGCTTAATTATGCCATATGCTTTAACAATAGGAATAAGTATGATAATTATACTTGTATTTGTGGGCATACGCTATAAAAAATTAGGAGTATTAAAAACACTTGTAACATATATACTATCTATAGGAGCAGTTGAAATGATTTTGCTTAGTATAATAGCAATAACAAGATTACCTATTAATAGATTTGTTATTCCAGTGGGATTATTATTACTTATAGTTATAATTACAATTTTAGGATTTAAGAATGAGAAAAAACTAACAACTGTATCAGTTGAAGAAAATAAAAAATAAATATTAACAAGTGGAACTTGGAAGCAGATTTAAACCTGTCTCCAAGTTTTACTTGTTTTTGGGGACGGAGGAAAAAAACAAGATTTTACTTTTATCACATTTATAAAAAAATAGAATAAAATATGTATATCTAGCAAGGATTTAGTAGATAATATATTACATAAGGAAAGGAGTATTCCTAAATGAAATCATATTGTATTAAAACAGATAATGAAAAAATAATTGACTATCTACTAAATAAAATTGCAAATTTAGATTTTCCTGATATATATTATTGCAAAAAAAGCTTTAAAATATACGATAATGTGATAATGCATTATAAAGAAAACAATGTGGCAAAATTTCAAAGCATAGTAATTAGTATGATTGTTGATGCTATTTTAGAATTTTATCAAGAGGGGATTATAAAAAGGATAATAAATATTAATTATTTTTATTTTGAAGATTTTGAAAAGAAAATAATATTTGAAAATTGTCAAGAATTCTTTAAACAAGATGAAGAGGAAATAATAGAAACAGTGTTTAGAGAATTAAAGAAATATATAAAAGAAAATAAAAATATTGTACTTGAGGGTGTTATAAATTTTAGACTAACTGAGTATGTAAAAAAGTTAGATAATATTGTAGATATGGCTGTAAACAAATATATAATTGAAAAAGAATATAAGGAATTTATAAATCTACTTAAAATTTATGTTAATGCCACAGAGGCAAAGACAGATATGTTTCATTTGATATATCTTAATGGGGAATCAATATTATTGGATAAACAAAAAAATATTGTTCAATTAGAAGGAAATATAAATAATGCAAAATATTTGTCTGATATTACTTTTTCCTCAAATGATATTGCTCTAAATACATTGCTCAGTTTACTTCCAGAAAAAATCGAGATTCATATAATAGATAAGGAAGATGAGTTTATTAACACACTCAAATTAATTTTTGAAGATAGAGTTAGAATTTGTACAGATTGTAATATTTGCAGAACTTATAGGATGCTGCAAACTGCAAAGAAAATATAATATACTTTTTTAGAAATCAATATGCAGAGATAATATATATTTATTATCTCTGCTAATAAATAACTTTAAATAGTAATATTTACTATTTAATTTTTTTGTGATAATATATAATTGTTTTAAAATAAAAATATATAGAAGGGATAAAAAATTATGGAAGAGGGAAAAAAATTAGTAACAATATTAGTACCAGCATATAATGAGCAAGAAGTGCTAAATATGTTGTATGATAGGCTAAAAAAGTTGATGGATGAAAATACAAAATATGATTTTGAAATATTAATTGTAAATGATGGAAGCAAGGATAATTCTTTGAAGATTATGCAAGAGCTAAGAGAGAAAGATAAAAGAATAAATTATTTGAGCTTATCTAGAAATTTTGGTAAGGAAACAGCAATGATTGCAGGTCTTGATTATAGTAAAGGAGATGCTGTTATTATTATTGATGCAGATTTGCAAGATCCACCAGAATTAATCCCAGAGATGTTAAAATACTGGGAAGAAGGCTATGATGACATTTATGCCAAAAGACGCTCTAGAAAAGGAGAAAGCTGGCTTAAAAAGTTTACTTCTACAATGTACTACAAAGTATTGCAAGCATTTACTAAAATACAAATACAAAAAGATACAGGTGATTTTAGGTTATTAGATAGAAGATGTGTGGAGGCATTAAAGTCAATTCGTGAGTCTCAAAGATATACTAAAGGATTATTTAGCTGGATTGGATATAACAAAAAAGAAATTTTATATGATAGAGACCCAAGAGCAGCAGGAAAAACGAAGTGGAATTACAAGAAGCTGATAGACTTATCTATTGATGGAATAACATCATTTACAACTTCACCACTTAGATGGTCAGCAATAATAGGTATTTTAGTATCAATTATTGGTTTTATATACATGATATACATTATCATAAAAACAATAGTATCTGGAGTAGATGTGCCAGGATATGCATCTACAATGGTTGTAATATTGTTCTTAGGAGGAATTCAGCTTGTTTTCTTAGGTGTAATAGGTGAATATCTAGGACGAGCATTCTATGAGACAAAAGGTAGACCATTATATTTTATAGACCGCTATAACGAAATAAAGGAGACTAATAAGGATTTGAATGAGCCTAGAAATTTGTTGTAAAATAAAAAATGTGCAGAAGAGGAACGCTCTTAATTACACAAAAAAATTACAATTTTAGTAGCATTTTCTAATTAGTTGTGATATAATAGATAAGTATGATATTAAAAAGATAGAAAGGATTTGATTTTAATGCCAAGAAAAACAAAAATTATTTGTACTTTAGGACCAGCAGTAGATGCACAAGAAATGATGGAAGGTTTAATTAAAGCTGGAATGAATGTAGCTAGATTTAACTTCTCACATGGAGATTATGAGGAGCAAGGCTCTAGAATAGAGACATTCAAAAAAGCAAGAGAAGCTGTAGGACTTCCAGTAGCAATGTTATTGGATACAAAAGGTCCAGAAATAAGAATTGGAAAATTTGCTACAGGAGAAGCTATCTTAAAAGAAGGAGACACATTTACTTTATTAAATGAAGATGTTGATGGAGACAACACAAAAGTTTCTGTTACATATAAAAATTTATATAATGAAGTTACACCAGGAACTAGAATATTAATAAATGACGGATTAATTGAAGTTATTGTTGAAAAAATAGATGGAAAAGACGTTGTATGTAAAGTTCAAAATGGTGGAAGATTAACAAATAAAAAGAGTATTAACATACCAAACTCAAAAATTCAATTACCAAGTATGACAGAAAAAGATAAATCTGACATATTATTTGGTATAAAAAACGGATTTGATTACATAGCTGCATCTTTTATAAGAAAAGCAGAAGATGTAATAAATATTAAAAAAGTATTAAAAGAAAATGGTGGAGAATACATCAAAGTAATTTCTAAAATAGAGAACAGAGAAGGAATTGATAACTTTGATGCAATTCTAGAAGTTTCTGACGGAATAATGGTAGCAAGAGGAGACTTAGGTGTTGAAATTCCAATGGAAGAAGTACCAATTAGACAAAAAGAGTTTATAAAAAAATGTAACAAAGCAGGAAAATTAGTTGTAACTGCAACACAAATGTTAGAGTCTATGATAAATAATCCAAGACCTACAAGAGCAGAAGTAAGCGATGTTGCAAATGCAATTTACGACCAAACAAGCGCTATCATGCTTTCAGCAGAATCTGCAGCAGGAAAATATCCAATTGAAGCTGTAAAAACTATGAATACAATAGCAAGATCAATAGAAGGCTCTATAAAATATTGGAAGAGATTTAGAAATGGAGAATTTCCAATACTAGAAAAAGATTATGAATTTAATCTAAATTATTCAACATGTATGACAGCTATGAACTTAGATACAAAAGCTATTTTTGCTTATACAGATACAGGAAGAACAGCAATGAATTTAGCTGGATTTATGCCAAAATGCCCAATATATGCTATAACTTCAAATGAAGAAGTAAGCAAACAACTTGCATTAGTTTGCAATGTTAATCCAATTTTAGTAGAGAAAAAAGAAAACATAGATGACATGATTAAAGCAGGAGTAGAAAAAGCTAAAGAAGTTGGAATTCTTGAAAAAGGAGATTTAATTGCAATAGCTGGTGGAGCATCAATTCTTGATGGTCAACATTCAGAAATGAATAAAACAATTGGTGGAATTTTAAAAGTATAATAAATTTAGTAAGGTAAAGGTGACAGATTTTAATCTGTTACCTTTGCACACGGAAAAATAATAAAAAATAAACAATTTTTAGTATAATAAAGAAAACAGAGGTAATAACTATTAGTAGTTGTAACTTCTGTTTTTTTGTGTCAATTTACATAAAACAAACATATTATGTAATATAACATATGAATATGAGGAGGAAGAAATATGTATAATAGATTCAGAAGACGTAATTGTATGTATTGCAACGATAATCAAGTGCTAGAAGATGTATGTGATAACATATCAAATGATGATAATAATTGTTGCAATATGGATGATTGTTACATGAATGATTATGATTGTGGTTGTGGCTTTGATGAAGAATCAAGTGTATTTCCAACTAACCCAATGTTGGCTCAAAGTTATGTGCCGATTCAAACATTAGATAAAACTTTCACACCTTGTTGGGGGCTAAGAAATGGAACAATATTTCCAGAATTAGTTAGCCCTTATGAGCCATGTCAAAGTATGGAATTTATAAATTATTTAAAAAGAAGAAATACTATCGGAGAGGGGTGTAATGGATAATGGAAAGTAATGATGAAAATAGAAACTGTATGTATAATCAAAACAACTGTCAATATACACCTCAAGGAATAAATGCAGCATTTGGATACAATACAGCTGAAGCTTTAACAGATGATTTGAATTGTTGCAATAGTTGCAATCATGAAGAGTGTATGCAAAACAGAAACAGAATAAGAAGTGAAATGATGAAACAAATAAAATGCTTAAGCTTTGCAGTTGTGGATATAGCACAATATCTTGATACACATCCAGATGATAGAAAAGCAATATGTTTACACAAAGAATATTGTAATCAATTAGAAGAATTAAAAGATAAATATCAAAGAATATTTGGCCCACTTAGTATATATTATCCATGCAACAAATGGAGATGGCTAGAAGAGCCATGGCCTTGGGAAAGGAGTGATTTTAATGTGGACTTATAATAAAGTATTACAATACCCAATAAATATAAAATGTCCTAATCCAAAACTTGCAAAATTTATAATATCACAATATGGTGGACCAGATGGAGAACTTGCAGCTTCTCTTAGATATTTATCTCAAAGATTTGGTATGCCAGATCAAAAATCAAAAGCAGTTTTAAATGATATAGGTACAGAAGAGTTAGCACACTTAGAAATGGTAGGAACTATAGTTCATCAATTAACTGATGGAGCTTCAATAGAAGAAATAGAAAAAGCTGGACTTGGAGCATATTATACAGACCATGGGGTAGATGTGTATCCACAGTCGGCAGCGGGAACGCCTTGGACTGCGGCATATATAGCTTGTAAAGGAGATCCAATAGCAAATTTACAAGAGGACTTAGCAGCAGAGCAAAAGGCAAGAGCAACTTATGAAAAGTTAATTGATTTATGTAGAGATGATCCAGATGTACTAGACCCACTTAAATTCTTACGTGAAAGAGAAGTAGTACATTTCCAAAGATTTGGAGAAGCACTTCGTGGAGTACAAGATAAGCTAGCTGAAAAGAAATTTTATATGAATAACATGAAGTGTAATGATAATTCTAATTACAATATGATGAATTCAAATATGAATAATGCTTGTGGATGCAATTAGTGCAGTTATTTGATTAAATTTTATTTTTATTTGAAAATCCCCCAAGACAAACGCCTTGGGGGATTAATTAGAGATAGAAAACTATTAAACCAGTTTGATTTCCGCTTATTCAGCAGTATCGTCAACCGCGGGCTGAGAAATTTTGTCCTCTTTCTCAACAGGAGTATCGACTACTGTCTGAAGAGCCTTGTTATCTTTTTTGCTCATAAAAGTGTCGAGCATCAGATAACTCGTCAGTCAATTGCAGGAGTCTGCAATTGACTGATTCATCTGGTTGGCATCATCACCAGCCTGTCCGTACATTGTTGAAAGAATGAACAGCTTTTCTACATCAACATCATCACCCAGCAAATCTTTGAGGGCGATAACTCTCGAGTAGCAGCTGAAGCCCAGCACATTCTTAATAGGAACGACACTTTTCATTAATAGGGACAGAGAAAGCGTTTCGGAATTAAGCCCAAAAATTCTTTTTCCACGAATACATCCTCCTTACCTATGTAGTTGGTTTAATAGTTTCTAACTCCTTTCTTAATAGTGTATTTGTGCATATACACTTTAGGCTATCAAAGTCAATATGCCTTTGATATATACTACACTAAATACCGATTTCTATTATACAATTAATTTACATAAAATTCAAATTTTTCAAAGTATAAAAGAAAAGATAGTCCCATTTTTTCTCTTTT
>UMIY01043342.1_pt1 | contig 18204 bp, 15 predicted proteins | sample 1965921 | NCBI WGS metagenome assembly UMIY01 (sample SAMEA4836134, study PRJEB28245) | human gut metagenome | biome: gut microbiome; material: fecal sample | place: Denmark | collected 2008
CTGCTTCAATGTAATTCATGTCCATCACCTTCATGAAAATATTATCAAAATTTTTATATCTATTCAACATTTTAGTGTACCAAAATCAAATTAATTGTGGTAAAATAGAAAAAATAATTAAATGGAGGTAAAAAAAGATGAATAATGAAATTCGTATGAAAGATTTATTTGTAATCGGGTTTGCACTTTTTGCAATGTTCTTTGGTGCAGGAAATCTAATTTTTCCACCTTATCTAGGTCTTATATCGGGTCCTCAATGGTGGGTAGGCTTCCTGGGATTTACTATTACAGATGCAGGTTTGGGTCTTTTAGCAATTATTGCTCTTTCAAAATATGACGGTAACTTAAATGTACTGGCTTCAAGAGTCAATAAAACTTTTGCAATTATTATTTCTACGGCTATTATATTATGCATTGGACCTTTCTTGGCAACTCCAAGAACTGCAGCTACTACTTACGAAATAGGCATCTTACCAATTTTTGGCGAATCAGTAAATAGATACTTATTCTCTGTTATATTTTTTATAATAGCTTGTCTTTTAAGTATTAGACCAAGCAAAGTTGTAGACATCGTTGGTAAGTTCTTAACTCCTTCACTAATTCTATGTATGTCTGCCTTAATAATTAAGGGTATTGTAAGTCCAATGGGCGAAATCGCAAATACTACTATGATTGACAATGTCCTTGAAAAGGGGATCACTGATGGATACCAAACAATGGATGCCATTGCAGGATGTATGTTTGCACTTGTTGTATTAAATGCTGTTAAGGCAAGAAATTATTCTTCACAAAAGCTTGAAATCAAGGCAACTATTTTATCAGGCATCATAGCTGCCCTTTGTCTAGCTATTATATATGGCGGATTATTATATCTTGGTGCTCAAACTTCAAGCCTTGGTGTGTATGATCTTAATACAGATAACACTCAACTTCTAGTAGACATTACAAATAGAATTCTTGGTGGAGTTGGAGTTTATATTTTAGCAATTATAACTGCCCTTGCTTGCCTTACAACTGCAATTGGTTTGATTTCAGCTGCAGGTAATTTCTTCAATGAATTGAGTAAGGGGAAAATTTCTTATGAAGTTATAGTTGTTATTTGCTCAATTGTCTCTTGTGCAATCTCAGTGCTTGGTGTAAGTCAAATTATTAAGATTTCTGCACCAATTCTTGAAATACTTTATCCTTGTGCAATGACAATTGTTCTTATTGGATTATTTAATGAAAAAATTAAAGATGACATAGTATTTAAAATACCTTCTATAGTTTCTTTAATATTTGGATTTTTATTTGTTCTTAAAGGCAAAGAAATGCTAGGTTCCTTTGGGGAAAATTTAAGCTTACTTCCTTTAACTAAGTTTGGTCTTGGTTGGGTTGTACCAATGCTAATTGGTCTTGTAATTGCAATTGTGATTGCAAGTATTAGAAAACCAAAGAGAGCTTAATTTAAAATTTGATAATTTAAAAAAATAAAAACTCTTCTTACCTTTTGTGGTAAAAAGAGTTTTTTTCTTGCAATTTTTATTTAATCAAATATTTTCTGAATGACTTCTAAAATGTTTGACATTTTTATGACCTTTAAGTCTTTATAATTTTCTTCTTTGACGCTGGCATATTTAGAGATGTATGCCTTTTTAAAGCCCATTCTCTCAGCTTCTTTAAGTCTCACATCAAGACTTGGCACATTTTTAAGTTCGCCAGTTAGGCCTACATCGGCAATGAAAACTGAATTTGCTTCTACGGGCTTATTGAGAGCAGATGAAACAATGGAAATCATTACAGATAGGTTTGAGGCTTGCTCCTTTAATTTAATTCCGCCTGTCGATTTTACAACAATATTTTTATCCAAAAATTTTATGCCAGCACGCTCTTCTAAGATTGAAACTAAAGTATTTAAGTGTTCCCTTCTTATACATTCAGAAATTCTTGAAGGATAAGGAAGAAAAGTCTTTGATGCAAGTGCCTCTGTCTCTAAAATTATTGGTCTCGTGCCTTCTCTAATAACTGATAAAGATGAACCTGGAACTTGTTCACTGACTGACCTTCTTGTCATGAAATATTCTGAAGGATTGTCAATAGAAATCATTCCCTTTTCACTCATGGAAAAAAATCCAATCTCCCCAGTAGACCCATATCTATTTTTTGTGGCCATAAGTGACCTTAAGTCCTCTGATGAATCGCCTTCAATTAATAAAACTGTATCCACTAAATGCTCGAGACTTCTAACTCCAGCAAGTTCATCTTGCTTAGTCATTTGTCCAACTAGAAATACCATGCGTGGCTTTTCAATGTTTTTTGCCACTTCAGTCATCTTGTAGGCACATTCCATTGTCTGCGTTGGCGTGCCAGGTCTTTGTGGAAATTCATCAAGGGTAAAAGTTTGAATTGAATCAATAATAATCATCTGTGGGTCAATTTTTTCAACTTGGTCCAAGACAGAGTTTAAAGAAGTCACAGAATAAACCCAAATGTTATCTGAAAGTTTATCCAAAATTCTCTCTGCCCTCATTTTTATTTGAGTTTCAGACTCTTCTCCCGAAGCATACAAAACTCTCATTCCCTTATTAGCCAAATCATTTGCCACTTGCATTAATAGAGTTGACTTTCCAGAGCCTGGCTTTGCAGTTAAAATGCTGACAGAATCTCTCACAATTCCGCCACCCATTACTCTGTTAAACTCTTCTATGCCTGTCATGACTCTCTCGTCAGAAGATATTTCCACTGCTTTTAGTTTAAGTGCATCTTTTTTAACTTTTTTATTTTTAGAAGGAGCTTTATCATTAGACTCCTCCTCTTTTTCTTCTAAGGTATTCCAAGATCCACAGTTTGGGCATTTCCCAAAAAATCCTTGGGAAATATATCCGCAATTACTGCACTGATACACTATTTTCTTTTTCATCTTTAACCCTTTTTGTCCTCTTAACTTTTTCTATTTGAACCTTTTTGTATTTGACGTCAACAGAAACTTCATCGCCAGCTTTTATGTTGCTATCTAAAAATTCGTCGGCAATTTTATCTTCAATTAATTTTGTAATAGTCCTTTGAAGTGGCCTTGCCCCAAATACTTTGTCATAACCTTCTTCAACCAAGAAATTTATGAGTTTATTTGAATAATTTGCCTTTATTCCCATTTCAGAAAGTCTAGTGCTTAATTTATCAAGCATATTCTTGACAATATCTTTAATTTCAGTTTTTTCAAGAGTTTTAAATATTACAACATCGTCGACTCTGTTTAAAAATTCTGGTCTAAACTTTTCCTTTAAAGATTCATTAATAATTTTTTTCATGTTTTCATATTCGCTCTTCTTAACAGAACTTTCTGAAGTTGAAAATCCAAGCACCGAATTTTTGGCAAGGAGATTAGCCCCTGCATTAGATGTCATAATTATAACTGTATCCTTAAAGTTTACAGTTCTTCCCTTGGAGTCTGTCAATCTTCCTTCATCTAAAATTTGTAGCAAGATATTAAAAATATCTGGATGTGCCTTTTCGATTTCATCTAAAAGAATTACTGAATAAGGATGAGTCCTAACAGCTTCTGTTAGCTCTCCCCCTTCTTCATAGCCCACATATCCTGGTGGCGAACCCACAAGCCTTGAAACAGTGAATTTTTCCATATACTCAGACATGTCAAATCTAATCATATTTTCTTCCTTGCCAAATAAATTTTTCGCAAGGCTCTTGGCAAGATAAGTTTTACCAACACCAGTAGGTCCAACAAAAATAAAGGAGCCTATTGGCTTCTTAGGATCTTTAAGACCAATCCTTGACCTTTTTATTGCCCTTGCAAGAGTTTGTACAGCCTCATCTTGTCCCTTGACATCTTTCTTTAATTTTTCGTCTAAATCTCTTAACTTTTCTGTTTCTTCTGCAGTCATTTCTGTCACAGGAACCTTTGACCAGTCAGATACAATATCAGCAATTAGTTCTGAACTTACTTTCTTCTTTGCTTCTCTTTCTTGGAATTTTTCTATTTCTTCTTTATATTTTTCTTCAACTTGCTTTTGCTCATCGCGAAGACTTGCTGCAAGCTCATAATCTTGATTTTTTACTGCTTCAGATTTTTTATTTTCTATATCTTCAAGTTCTTTTTTATATTTTTCTTCAAATTCGGGAACTTTGTAAGATTCAATTTTTAGCTTAGAACTTGCCTCGTCAATTAAATCAATCGCCTTGTCTGGCAAAAATCTATCATTTAGATATCTGTCAGAATATTTTACTGCAGCCTCAATAGTTTCATCAGGAATTAAAACATGATGATGGTCTTCATAAATATTTTTTAATCCCCTTAAAATTTTTATTGAATCCTCCACACTTGGTTCTTCAACCATAATTGGCATAAGTCTTCTTTCAAAAGCTGTGTCCTTTTCGATTTTCTTCCTATATTCAGAAATAGTTGTTGCACCAATAACTTGAAGGACTGACTTAGTAAGAAGAGGTTTTAAAATATTTGAAGCGTCAAGAGAACCTTCAGCTGAACCTGCCCCAATTATGACATGCATTTCGTCAATGAATAAAATAATATTTTTATTTTTAGAAGCTTCCTTAGTCACATTTTTTAGTCTCTCTTCAAAGTCTCCTCTGTACTTTGAACCCGCTATAAGTTGTGAAATATCAAGAGTTAGAATTACCTTGTCCTTCATTAACTCTGGCACATTTCCCGCAACAATTTCTGCCGCAAGGCCTTCAGCTATGGCAGTCTTCCCAACACCTGGCTCTCCAATAAGGACAGGATTATTTTTTGTCCTACGAGATAGAACTTGTATTACTCTTTTTATTTCCTTTTCTCTTCCTATTACTGGGTCGATTTTTCCTTCTTCTGCCTTTTTATTTAGGTTAGTAGTGTATTTTTCAAGAGCTTCTGAAGAAAGTTCTCTGCCCTCATCTTCATAATCCTCGTAGTCTTCCATATTGTTTAAAATATCATTTTCAAGGCTCATAATGTCCACGCCAAGTCTTTTTAAAACTAATATGGCAACACCTTGCCCCTCACGCAAAATTCCAAGAAGAAGATGTTCTGTTGACACGGCAACTTCTCCCAATTCCCTTGAAACTTCAAAGGCCAGTTCAAAAATTCTCTTTGTCCTTGGAGTGTAAGCTATACTTGTCACAAGAGGTCCTTGACCACTGCTCACTATATCAAGTGTTGCTTCCTTTGCCTTTTTATAATCTATTCCAAGTTTTGAAAGTATGTGGGCACCTGTGTCAGTCCCTTCTCTAATAATTCCAAGTAAAATGTGCTCTGATCCTATATATGAATGTCTTTGCTCCTTTGCTTCTTGCTGAGCAAAGAGAATTGCCTTTTGTGATTTCTCACTAAATTTTCCAAACATACTCATTTGAAAACCTCCTTCATGAGAGCTCTCGCCTTGTTAGCTCTTAAAATATCTCGCGATTTTAGATCTAGTAAAGCTCCCCTCTCAATTTGCAAATGTCCATTTCTAAGCTTTTTAATCTCTTCATAAAAATCAAAGTCCCTATTAGTCTTTAAAATAGAAAGTTCGATTCCAAGATTAATTGTGCTCATGGACTGTATCATCTCTTCTTCCGACAATAATCTTGCGTTGGCAAGAACACCAAAAGACCTGTTGACCATATCCTCTAGTCTAATAATATTGTCTAAATAAAGTTTTTTTCTATTTTCCCTTTCAACATCGGCGATTTCTCGCGCAATAATTTTTAATTTTTCTATATAAGACTTTTCCTCTTCGCCAAAAGTTGACTCAAAGGACAAAGTGTAAATGCTTCCCAGAGCTTTATTTGAGCTATCTTTATAAGAAGCTAGCGTATAACCAAGCCTTGAAAGACCTCTTGCAATTTCACTAACTCCAAAATAATTTAAAGCAGGTAGATACAAAAGTGCAATTGGCTTTAGACCTGTGCCAGAATTTAAAACTCTGGAGCTCAAATATCCAAAATTTGAATCAAAGGAAAAATTAATTTTTTCTTCTAACTTTTCTTCCAAATCATATATTTCTCTATACAAATCGTCTATATTTTTTGTCCTAGAAAAAGCTGAAAGCTCAATATGTTCTCCTCCATTTAGGAAAATATCTGGATCATCCTCTTTTTCATAAAAACCAACATTTTCTTTTTCAACAAATTTTTTTCCAATTCTGCCATTTTCTACATATTCAAGCTTTTTGAGTGAAGAAGTATTTGCTAGGTCAACTTTAGTGTAGCCTAAATCCTTTAAAATTGGCTCTACAAAGTCTAAATTTTCTCTTAATTCTTCATCTGTCATTGCAGTTACGAATTTTTTGCCATCAATATTTCTATATAAGTTTAATTTATATCCTAAAATAATTTTAGACACTGGCATCTTCCTTTAATTTCTTTATTTCGTCCCTAAGTTCTGCTGCCTTTTCATACTCTTCCAAGTTTATGGCGAGATCAAGTTTTTCCTTTAAATCCTCAAGTTTCCTATTAAAAACAAGATAACTTTCTGCGTTTTTTGGAATTTTCCCCCTGTATTTTAAATTTATATTTAGGGCATTCAAATATTTTTTTATTTCATTTCCAAAGGATTCATAACACTTTGGACAGCCTAAAGATCCTGTACTCTTTAGCTCACGAAAAGTTCTCCCACAGTATTCACAGCTTATTTCTTCTTCATCTTGATTTGAATTTGCTGTAAATTGAAAAATATTTTTTAAAGCATTTTCAATCTGAGGAATAATATTTTGATAACCTTTAAAATCTTTCTTAAATTTTTCTTCAGCACAAACTTCACAAAGATGCACTTCTTCTATTCCATCATCCTTTATCCTCGTGTAGGATAGGACAGACTCTCTTTCTTTACAAATATCACATAACATATTCTTCCCACCTAACTAAAAATAACTAGGAGCATATTTTTTAATAAATCTGCCCTAAGCTCATTTTTATTTTCACACTGGCTAAGTGCCCTATCTGAAAGAGCAACTTTCATAAGTCCAAATTCTCTTTCTGTCAATTTTTCACGTCTCAAAAGTTCCTTTAGAAGTTCATCAGAATTATTTTTAGTAATTGAATCTCCAATGAAACGTAAAAAAGTATCTAGTGTATCTTCATCATCTTCAAATTTTACTTTTACTATTCTAATGTAGCCTCCGCCGCCACGCCTTGACTCAACATAATAACCCTTGAAAGGTGTAAATCTTGTTGTCAATACGTAATTTATTTGTGAAGGCGCACAATTAAAATGGTCTGAAATTTTTGATCTTTGTATCTCAAGAGCTCCACCAGATTCAAAAATAAGTTCATTAATAAAATCTTCTATGGAGTTAGAAAGCTTTGCCATACTATCATTCCTTTGACTATCTTTGTCCTTTAAAGCGTAAAAATCTGACTATCTTTTACTATTTATAGTATAAAATAAAATATATATTTTGTAAAGTATTTAGTTTCGTAACTTTTTAAGCTTATATATTTTTTGTTGTTTTTTAAAGAATCATTATTTTAATTATTTTATTAAAAAATTAAGAAACTAATTCATATAAATAATATATTTTTTCAAATGAAAATATCTGTTGGGATTCAACTCACCAACAGATATTTTAGAGCCATTTAATTTTTTTTACTTATTTATGACTTTTTCTCGTTCTAGTTCGAAAATAGAAAATGTTCCTTTTGGAATACCACTCTTAGAAGAGAAATCTAAATCTTTTTTTGAATTTTTTGTATCATTAATAAGTACATAACTACTATGTTTTTTAGAAGTATAAATTCTCAAACTTACATCAGAAACTCTTACTGCAATACGCGCATTCTCATTATCTTTATTAGAAAATATTAATAAATAATCCGCATCTTTATTTGTTGTAAATTTAAAACCCTGTTCTTCCATAATCTTGTTGCTTACTATAACTTCTTTTAGCTTATATTTATACACACTATCATAAGTTAAGTCCTTAATAATTTTTTCATAGTTTGGTTTTTCATCACAAACATCTATGTTAAAATCATAATTTTCTTTATTAGAATTTAAAAAAGAAAACCCGCATATAATTGACACAAGAGCCAAAGATATTAAAATTAATACAATTTTTTTAGTTTTCATTTTTATCCCCTTTCTATAAGATATAATGTTACCTAACTAAATTATAAAACTATTCATGTTGCTTTTCAATATCTTTAATTGTTTTATAATAAAAAAAGGTTGAGCACTCTTACATGCCCAACCCTTTTAAATTTATTTTATTTTTCTGTTTTTCTTTCTTCTATAATTTTTTCAGAAATATTTTGTGGAACTTCTTCGTATCTCACAAATTCCATGCTGAAAGTTCCTCTACCTTGAGTTAGAGATCTCAAATCAATTAGATAAGAGAAAAGTTCAGCTTGTGGAGCTTCTGCAATTAAAACTTGTGTACCATCATTTTGTTGGTCCATACCAAGAATTCTGCCACGTCTCTTGTTCATGTCGCCCATTACATCTCCAAGATATTCTTCTGGAATTGTAACTTCAACTTTCATTATAGGTTCAAGAAGAACTGGATTTGCTTCTTGCATTCCTTTTTTAAAGGCAAGATTTGCTGCAAGTTTAAAACTCATTTCGTTGGAGTCAACATCATGGTAAGAGCCATCATATAAAACGGCTTTAAAGTTAGTAACAGGATAGCCTGCAAGAACTCCCTTTTCTTTGGATTCAATAATTCCCTTTTCAACTGCAGGGAAATAATTCTTAGGAACGGCACCACCAAATACTTCTTCGTCAAATTCAAAGTCTTTATCAGATGGTTCAAATCTAATCCAAACGTCTCCATATTGTCCAGCTCCACCAGATTGTTTCTTGTGCTTACCTTGAACGCTGGCAGTCTTTCTAATTGTTTCTCTATATGGAACTATAAATGGCACAATATTAACTTCAACTCCGTAAGTGTTCTTTAATTTTTCAAGAATTACGTCAAGTTGAACCTTTCCTTGACCACCGATAGTCATTTGTTTAGTTTCAGGATTTCTTTCAACTACAAATGTTGGGTCTTCATCCATAATTTTCTTTAGAGATTGTGAAAGTTTTTCTTCATCTCCCTTAGTCTTTGGCTCAATTGCATAATATAAAACTGGAGTAGAATATTTTAACTTCTTGTATTCAACTATGTGGTCTTTATCGCAAAGAGTGTCTCCTGTAACAGTCTTAGAAAGTTTTGTAGTTGCTCCAATATCTCCTGCATGGATCTCTTCTATATCAATTTGCTCTTTACCTCTCATAATGTAAAGTCCGCCAAGTTTTTCACTTTCTTCAGCATTTACATTGTATAGAGCTGTGTTTTTATTTATTGTTCCAGAGATAACTTTAAATATAGAAATTTTTCCAAGGAATGGGTCTGAAATTGTCTTAAATACAACTGCAGCAAAAGGATCTTTAGCAGAAACTTTTCTTTCTTCTCCTTCTTTATATCTAAAGCCTTGATTTGCACGTTCATCATCTGGTGCTGGCATATAATTTACTATTGTGTTTAATAAAATATCAATTCCAATTCCCTTTTCTCCACTTCCTACAAGTAGTGGAACAGCATCTCCTTCAAGAAGGGCTGTTGTAACTCCTCTCAAAAGATCTTCTCTAGTGAATTTTTCTCCAGAAAAATATTTTTCCATTAAAACTTCATCAGAACCAGCAACAACTTCTGCAATTTCTTCATACATTCTTTCAGTTGCCTTAACTTGATCGTGATTAAGTTCAGTTTCTTGTGGTGCAGAATTTACATATTTATATCCCTTTTGGAAGATAACATCTGTAACACCAACAAAGTGTTCTCCTTCGCCAATTGGCACAGAGAAAGGAATAACTTTTTTACCAAAGGAAGCTTCAAGATCATCCATTAGTTTTCTAAAGTTTACATTTTCTCCATCAATTTTATTTATAAAAATAATTCTTGGAAGTCCAATTTTTTCTGTGTATTTCCAAGTTCTTTCTGTACCTACTTCAATGCCCTTAGTAGCATCAATTACCATAATTGCAGCTTCACTTGCTCTTAAAGCTCCATGAGCTTCTCCCACAAAGTCAAGATATCCCGGAGTATCTATAACATTTACTTTATAATTTCTCCACTCAATAGGAATAATTGATGTTCCAATAGAAGTTCCTCTTTCCTTTTCTTCTTTTGAGAAGTCGGAAATTGTATTCTTGCTAGAAACATTTCCAAGTTTTTGTGTAGCTCCACTTTGGAATAACATAGCCTCTGTTAGGTTAGTCTTTCCGGAGCCAGAATGTCCTACGAGAGCAAGATTTCTTACCTTATCTGTTGTATAAACTTTCATTGTTTTCCTCCTGTTATGTAAATTTTTTGAAATCGTTTTGCTAAATAAATTATAACATAGATTTTCCCATTTGAAAACTGTGTAAAAATATCTATTTAGGGTAATAAAGTTTTGAAAATATATTTTTGTAAATAAATGAGTGATTTTAATGGATTTTAAATTTTTTAAAAAAGATAATCTTCCCTACATAATTATAATTTGCCTTTCTTTAATCATTGGTTATCAATATTATGATTCCCATAATTTTTCTGATGATGCAAAAAGTCTTTTAGACATAAAAACTTCAAGTGATAAAGCAAATGAATTTGACAAAAAAGATTTAAGTGACATAGAAATAGAAGGAGAAAGAGAAAACTCAGAAGTCTTTGTACACATTTCTGGCGCAGTAAAAAATCCTGGCATAATAAAATTAGATTCATCAAAAAGAGTTGTAGATGCTCTTGAAAGGGCAGGTGGCCCAACAGATGAAGCTGACCTTGATAGAATTAATCTTGCAGCAAAGCTTCATGACGAAGAAAAAATTTATATTCCAAAAATTGGCGAAATGAATAATAATGAAATTTCATCTCTTCTTTCAAGTGGAGAAAGTAATTCCACTGGCAAAATAAATATAAATACAGCAGATTCTACTGAACTGCAAAAAATTCCTGGAGTTGGAGCAAAAACTGCTGAAAAAATAATAAATTATCGCTCACAAAATTCCTTTTCATCAATTGATGATATTAAAAATGTAGACGGCATTGGCGACAAAAAGTTTGAATCCATGAAAGACTACATTTCAACTTATTAACTGATAATTAAATATAACTACTGTATATTTAGAAATTTAAAAAAATAAAAGCTCAAGATAATGAAGCTACTGCCTCTTATTCTTGAGCTAATTTTTTATTATTAAATTTTTATTTTCTTCTAGTATTTTTCTTGTATCTACTTTTGTTTGAACTTGCAATCCCAATTATCAGTGCAAAAATTAGTGAAACTAATCCAGAGGATACTCCTATTACAAAAATAATTAAGTTGTCCAAACTGTCTGGGTCAAAGAGTTTATTGATTACCATAAAAAGTGAGATAATCCCTATAAAAACCAAGGCAAGTCCTGGCAAGTATTTTATAAATTTCAAATCTCTTGCAGCAAAGTTAACTATAAAGGTAAAAACAACACCAATTAAAATTGCACCAAGTGTTAGGAGCAAATAAGTGGAGTTCTCCATAACCATTTCCATTATTTTATTCATTTTACACCTCATTTATTAGATGACAGTTCTAGTTGCCAAATATTAGCATATCTACCTGTCGCCCACTCTGTCATTATTGTGGACGCTTCATTTCCAATTTCTCTTTCAAAAATTGGTCTAGGAAGAATTTTTCCATCTTCTATATTATATATTCTAAGAAAATTATTTTCCAATGTTATTAAAAATTTATTGTCAGGAGATACAAAACCATCCTTGATGCTAGATTTGAAATGCTTTATTTGATACATTGGTATATTTATCTCGTTATACTTATTTACCTCATAAGGAAGCACTAAATTCAAATCAAAGTCAGAAAATTTACCATTATCTAAATCCGTTCTTCCCTTTAGTTTCCAAAAACCATTGTCTCTATAAATTCCAATATTGTAAGCATCTTTTTTTAGTGCCTCAATATTTTTTCCCTCAGTTTGTAAATCTTTTTCCGATAAAAAATTTTCATAACTCAAAGGATTTTTTTCTTTAAGTTTATCCAATCTATAAATTCTAAGACTGCTCCTATTACTTGTCCTGTCAAAACTTTCAACATTTACATAATTATTTGTAATGAAATTTATAGTCTTTAGAGTGTTGTCTTCTTTGAGCTCCTCTAGTTCAGTCTTCATTACCTCTTCTTCATTTTTTCGAAGTTTTGAATTTTTATAATCTTTTACAATTAATTTATCTGTTGTCTCATCTGCCTTGGATTCTCTCTGGACACTAATTTCTGAAAAACTATCATTTCTTGGAAGAATTATATTGTTCATCTCATAGACGTTTTCTAGCTTTAAGTCAGAAAATTTAATATAGAGAGTTTTATAATTCCAAGTTGGAATGTTTGAATCGCTTTTTGTTTTAAAGCCAATTAAAAAGCCCTTATCTCCATTGTTATCAAATAAGTTTCCCCTTGAAAGGACTTCATCTTTTTTAGCTAAAATCAAATCATTTAAGTCCTCATTTTTTATTTTGTCATCGACAAGTTTAATTTCAAGTATTATTCCATTTTCAAATAAAAGCGCTGTGTTCTCGCTAGTCTTAATAACTTCATAATAAAGACTTCTATTTGAATTTGAATCAAAAATATAAGTTGTGTAAACATCAGAATCTTCAATTCCAAGAGTCTTGTAATCTAAATTAAATTTTTTGTATAAATACTGAGATAATTTTACGTACTTTGTCTTGTACTCCACATCCTTTATATAATCATCAGCTAAAACCACTTGGTCATTTGAAAAATATAAATTATCTCCAATAATATCCTTAAATACAAAATTATCTTGATTAATTTTTTTATTGTAAATGAATTTTGTAATAGACCACTTGCCATAAATTGGCGATTGTCCCATATCAGGAGTTTCTATATTAGTTCCACTGGAAGCAAGAAAGGAGCACCCAGTCAACAAAATCAATGAAAAAATGAGAAATATTTTTTTAATCAATTTTATCACCTACTTCTTTTGGTATCTCTATTGGTAGAGTTACCTTTACTGTAGTTCCTATCTTTTCTTCAGAGAAAATTTCCAAGTTTCCATTGTGAAGTTTTGTTATTTCATCACTAATTGATAAACCAATTCCACTGTGACTCTTTGAATGCTTGCCCTTATAAAACTTCTCTTTGACATGAGCAATTTCTTCTTTTGTCATTCCCATTCCATTATCAGAAATCATTAGATGAACAAAATTATCTTCTTTAGCCATTTGAAATTTAACCCAGCCCTTATCAGACGTGAACTTTATTGCATTGTCTAACAAGTTTATGAGAAGCTGTTTTATTCTATTTTCATCAGCATAAATAAGGACTGAATCTTCTGGGAATTCTGTTATAAATTCTATATTATTTGACTTTGCACGAGGTCGCATTTGCTTCGATACATCCATGCAAGTTTGTGATATATCAAATAAATCCTTATCAAGAGTAATTCTTCCAGAAATATATCTTGAAAAATCTAAAAGTTCCTCAACCATCTTTGCAAGTCTATCAGCTTCATTCTCTATTATATTAAGGCCATCTTCCATTAAATCTTTTTCCTCTTCCTTGGCATCCTTTAATACAACTGCCCATCCCTTTATTGATGTAAGTGGCGTCCTAAGTTCATGAGAAATTGATGATATAAAGTCATTTTTTATCCTGTCCTTATTTATAATTTCATCACTCATGGCATTTAGAGTCTTGGCTAGTTCTCCTATTTCATCATCTTCATAGACTTTTGCCTTCTCTTCATAGTTTCCCTTTAACATTGTCTTGGCAACTTCTGTAAGCTCAAGTATTGGCTTTACAATAGATTTTGAAATAAGCAGAGACACCATAGTTGTAACTAGAGCTACAAAAAGAGTGAAAATAAGTAAAGTAATCCCTGTTTTTAAAATTGCACTGTTTGCATCTTCCAAAGAAGAAATAAATCTAAGATAGCCAATATTTTCGCCATCATTATTTTTTATTGGACCAGTGACAGCCATAATTGGTTCGCCTGTCTGTGGATCTTCACCACGCCAAGTTTTTATTTCCCCATTTTCTGCTGCAATGACATCTGCAGTTTCAATTGGACTCGAATAAAGTTTTCCAATAGAGTCCAAAAGAAGTTCTCCCTCATTATTTAAAATTTGTACCTCTGCCTTTGTATTTGAGAGAAAAATTCCGCTGTCTTCATAAATAAATTCATCAATATACTTGTCAGAGTAATCTCTCTTATAAATTTCAAGTGAAAGCTCCATCCTTGAAATTAATTCTTTTGATATATTGTTATAATAATAAGAACCAAAGGCAAAGAGCAAAAATATATCTATAATTGAAATTGTAATTAAAATAACTATTAGAAAACTTTTAACTAATCTTTTTCCAATTTTATTTTTCAACTACAGACCACCTCTTATTTCCATCTGTATCCTGTTCCCCAAACTGTCTCAATATATTTTGGCTTTGCAGGGTTAGTCTCAATCTTTGACCTAAGCCTTCTTATATTTACGTCTACAATTTTAGAATCTCCTAAAAAGTCGTCTCCCCATACAAGCCTTAGGATTTCATCTCTAGTCATTGCCTTACCTGGACTTGTCATAAATATTTTTATAATTTGATATTCAGTAGGCGTTAGTTCTAATTCAACATCGTCCTTGTAAAATTTTCTTGAATAAGAATCTATTTTAAATGGTGGATCAACAATTAAGTTACTTTCCTTAACTTCTTCTGGCTCAAGCCTTCTCTCAATAGATTTAATTCTAAGAGTTAATTCAGTTGGATTAAAAGGCTTTGTAAGATAATCATCAGTTCCATATTGTAGACCCATTATCTTGTCATAGTCTTCTGCCTTGGCTGTAAGCATAATAATACCAAGACTTGGAAACTCTCCCCTAAGAGTCTTGCAAACTTCAAATCCATCAATTCCTGGAAGCATTATATCTAGTACAACTATATCAGGCCTTTCATTTCTTGCGATTTCAATTCCATCTTCGCCACTTCCTGCTTCAAAAATTATGTATCCTTCTCTTTCCAAATTTATTTTAACAAATTTTCTTATTGATTCTTCATCTTCAACAAGCAATACCTTAGTTTTCAAAATATCACCTCATAATGATAATTATAAATAAAATCCACTCCAAATTCAATTGAAGTGGATTTATTCATAAATTTTTAATAATTAATAATAGTTAGGAGCTTCTCTTGTAATAGTAATATTGTGTGGATGAGATTCTGCAAGTGAAGCTTGAGTAATTTTAACATACTTAGCTGTTGCTCTAAGAGTTTCTAAGTCCTTTGCTCCAAGATAACCCATAGCAGATTTTACACCACCTACAAGTTGGAATACAATATCTCCAACAAATCCCTTGTAAGGAACTCTACCTTCAACTCCTTCAGGAACATACTTAGTAGTTCCACTTTGGAAATATCTATCAGAAGAACCAGCACTCATTGCACCAAGAGAACCCATTCCTCTGTAAGCTTTAAATCTTCTACCTTCAACGAAGATTTCTTCTCCAGGTGATTCGTCAGTACCTGCAAAAAGTGAACCCATCATTACAACATTGCCACCAGCTGCAAGAGCTTTTGCAACATCGCCTGAGAACTTAATACCACCATCAGCAATAATTGGCACACCATATTTTTTTGCAGCTCTATAAGCTTCCATAATTGCAGTGATTTGTGGAACACCAATACCAGTTACAACTCTAGTAGTACAAATTGAACCAGGCCCAATACCAATTTTTACGCAGTCAGCACCCGCTTTTATTAAATCTTCTGTGCCTTCATAAGTTGCTACATTACCGGCAATAAGTTGAATGTCAGGAAAGGCATACTTAATATTTCTTATAGTATTTAAAACATTTTTAGATTGACCATGTGCTGTATCAATTACGAAAACATCAGCTTTAACTTTTACAAGTGCTTCGATTCTATCAAGAACATCCTTAGTTGCTCCAACTGCCGCACCAGTAATAAGTCTTCCAGTTTTATCTCTTGCTGAATTTGGATATTGTTCGTGCTTTTCAATATCCTTTATAGTAATAAGTCCTTTAAGAACATTGTCCTTGTCCACAAGTGGAAGTTTTTCAATTTTATATTTTTTCAAAACTTTTAAAGCTTCATCAAGAGAAATGTCAGGAGAACCTGTTATCAATTTTTCAGAAGTCATGACTTCGCTAATTCTCTTAGACAAGTCTGTTTCAAATCTAATATCTCTATTAGTTATAATTCCTTCCAAAACTCCTTTTTCAGTTACAACAGGAACACCGCTAATTCTGTATCTTTCCATAAGTTCAGATGCATCTTTAATTGAATGCTCTTTAGTAAGTGAAAATGGATCAGTGATTACTCCATGCTCAGATCTCTTAACTCTATCAACTTCAAGAGCTTGGTCTTCAATTGACATATTCTTGTGAATAATACCAATTCCACCTTCTCTAGCCATGGCAATTGACATTCTGTGTTCAGTTACAGTATCCATACCTGCAGACATAAGTGGTATGTTTAATTTGATCTTTTCTGTCAAATTAGTTGATAAGTCTACTTGATTAGGCAAAATTTCTGATTTTGCTGGCACAAGTAAAATATCATCAAATGTTAGTCCTTCTCCAAAAAATTCCATATTCCCTCCTGATTATTTAATATTACTTTACTTCCTTAGGCTTTTGCTTCAATCTAAAATTAATATTTTCGTCAACTAATGTAACCTTATCTGGCAAATTCAACTTAACTTGGTCATTACCTTTTTTAATAATATTAAAATTAATAGGACGAGTTTCAATTGAATTAATAGAATCAATTACATCCGAATTTCCTCTAATTGTAACAGAAGATGGCTCAATTGAAAAGTCACTTGTCACAATATTTTCTGTAGTGCTTTCATTATAAATTGCTTTAATAGGAACAGTCTTGCTCTTTAAAATTGGAATATCAACTTTTACAGTAGCTGGTGTAATCTCAACTTCTCTTATAACTTTACCTGAATCGTCATAAGCTAACAAATCAGCATCAACAGTGGAAGTCTCCGTTATCTCTGACACATCAACACGCGCCTCAACTTTACTTATTTTGTTTACATAAGTACTAGCTCCCTTTACTTCAACTTCAATTGTGTTCTCAAACTCTCCAACAGATAAACCCTTTTGAGGTTTGTTCTTTATAATTACTCCTGCATCATAACTTTCCTCTATAATTTTATCGATTTTAAAGGGAATTCTTCTAGGAGAAGTATTTACAACAGAAATACCAAGGTCGATGTAAGATACATTTACAGGAACAGAATGTTCTCCCTCAGTCAATTTGCTTACATCAACTTTGGCTACTATCCCATCTTTTGTCACATTTCTCATGTAAGAATTGTATCCTTGAAGTTTTACATCTACAGTTGACTCCTTAGGTGAAATTATTGTCAAGTTTTTTTCCTTTAAGCGAGACAAGCCGTCATAAGTAACTTCAATTCCCTTATAGTTTGAAGAAGTGATGTAATTAGCTTCGCCCTTTACATAAGACCAAAGTATAATTGCAAAAACAAGAGACATAATTTTTATCATTAGACTTTGATCTTTTTTAAAGTTAATCTTTTTCATTATTATCACCACGCTTTGAGAAAATAGTTCTCGCCCTATAATCTGGACTGTAAATTTCAAGAAGTTTAGCTTCAAGAGTTTCTATGTCTAAATATCTTGATATAACTCCATTTTCCGCAGTAGAAATAGTACCATTTTCTTCAGAAACCATTATACTTAAACAGTCTGACTTTTCAGAAATCCCAATCCCTGCTCTATGTCTTGTACCAAGTTCCTTAGATATTTTTTGATTATCAGAAAGTGGCAAAAAGCACGCTGCTGCCTTAACCTTGGAACCCTTAATAATAACAGCTCCATCGTGAAGAGGTGTATTAGGTATAAAAATATTTATTAAAAGACCACTAGACACCCTGCCGTTGATTTCAGTACCAGTTTCTATAACTTCAGTAAGCCCAACTTCATTTTCAATAATAATTAAAGCTCCAATTTTTTGTCTAGCAAGAGAAGCAACAGCAGAAATAATTTCCTTAACAGTCTCTGGAACTGCATCTCTATTTGAGCTAAAAGAATTCTTTATACTAGAAGTAAGACCTAAATATTGAAGCCCTCTTCTTATTTCTGGTTGGAATAAAACTATTATGGCGACTATGCCGTCATTGATAAATCTCGTAAAAATCCAGTTGACAGTATAAAGTTGGAAAAACTGTGAAATTTTTATAAATAATAAAATTAAAAGAATTCCCTTAAAAAC